>ERZ773074.201-NODE-201-length-27545-cov-34.636013_pt1 | contig 27545 bp, 32 predicted proteins | sample MGYA00580615_ERZ773074 | MGnify/ENA primary metagenome ERZ773074 (study PRJEB29015, sample SAMEA2738126) | human oral metagenome | biome: human oral; feature: human-associated habitat; material: saliva | place: China | collected 2160 ...
TAATATATTGATTAATCGTACCAAACTCAATGATTTGCGCTTGATCTAAAAACTCGTTCCGGAACGAATCATAAACCTTTAGTTCTTCTGCACCTGGTGCTACCTTGGCAATTAATAAAGCTCGCAGATGTTGCGTAAGGGCCTCCATGATTTGAGCACTATCACGACCTTCACTAAGTGCTTCTTGAATATATTTCAACACAGCTGGGCCATCCCCATTGTGTAGTGCTGTTAGGAAACGAATAATCCAATCTTTACTAACAAGACCAATTAATTCCTCTACTACAGCAGGCGTAATCTCACCACTTGCCATGCCCACACATTGGTCTAAAATACTCAACGCATCACGCAATCCACCATCTGCATGAACTGCGATAAGTCGCGCCGCGTTTGCATCTAATGCAAAGCCTTCTTTTTCTGCTACATATTGTAAACGCTGTGCAATATCATCAGACGTAATACGTCTAAAAGTATAGCGTTGACAGCGAGATACGATTGTTACTGGTAACTTTTCAATCTCTGTAGTAGCAAAGATAAACATCACGTGATCAGGTGGTTCCTCTATGGTTTTCAATAAAGCATTCCAGGCCTCATTGGTAAGCATATGTGCTTCGTCGATGATGAATACCTTTTTACGCCCTTCTACAGGCATAAATTTAACGCTTTCACGAAGAGCACGAATCTCATCAATACCACGATTTGATGCGGCGTCAATTTCAAGGACGTCCATAGATTGACCACTCAAAATCGATTTGCATACGCTGCATTCATTACAAGGATGATCCGTAGGGCCCTGTTCACAGTTAATGGCGCGAGCAAAAATCTTGGCCATACTCGTTTTACCAGTCCCACGAGGACCTGCAAACAAATACGCATGGGCCACCTTATCCTCGCGGATAGCCCGCATCAATGTATCACTAACCTGATGCTGCCCAACTACATCGGTAAACGTCTGCGGACGATACTTACGATATAATGCCATATATGCCATTGGAACACCCCCTTTTTCCTGTAAATTTTCCGAAAATAACAATACTTTATTATAGCCTATATAGTATTTTTTATCCACGATTTTATATATTGTAATTTTTAACTGATTGGCCATAGTGTAAATTTCAAAATGCTAACCACAAAATTATATAGCTTTACATGAAATTTTTGACGTATTTTTGCCGTCAAATAAAAATAAAGGGGTGCCGATGTAGCACCCCTATTTTTTGTGTATTATTTTGTTTCTTTTAATTCCACTAATCGATGCAACTTGCCATTCACAAAGTACATTTCACAAGTTACATTGTCGCTATCCTTTAATGTCGCCATGTATAAGCCTTCTGCCTTTGGTTCGATATCTTCTGCGAACATGTGTTTTTTACCTTCGAATTCAAAAATTTTAGCCATAATAGTATTCCTTTCAGTTATAAATTAATACTTTCAAACTGACAACTAATAGTTGATTGTTGCAAGCCGTGCAACTCGGAGATATATGGATCACCTACCATCTTACAACTTTAACCAATGCCGATGCGCCTTTAAATTCTGTCCCTTTAAAGTGTGCAAGCCCTTGAATGCGTTTATCTTCATACCCGATAGTTTCGTATATTTCGCCATTATTCATTACAGTTGTACCAGCTAATATACTATGCGGTTTGTCTAAATTGATTTTATACACGTCTACTTTTTGGGCTTCGTCATTTTCAACAACCGCGGTCCTATCGCTTTTTTCTGTTGCTGCTTTCGGTACATTAGGCGATTTGTTACTAATTGCATTTTTAGTAATCACCGCCGCATCATGAATTGTAGGTGCTTGTGTGTAATAAGTCGCTATCGGTTGAGTTCTTTCCTTTTTGGAAATAACTTCCTGTGCTTCCTTTTCTGTAACATGCAACGCTTTCCCTAACTCTTTAGGGTCCTTCGCCACTTCTTGTTTTAATATTACAGGCTGCTCCTGCTTATGCTTGATATGGTTATTAATCAATAGTCCAACTGCAAGTACTAGCAACACAAGAAGCGCCACCGTAATAACTGGCATGTATTGCTTAATTAACTGTTTGATAGTGTCCATATTATCCCCCGTTACATTGGCCAGTTTAATACAACGTCCGCATCAAACTCACGCCCTTCGATATTTTCGCTAAATGTATATTGCCACAAATTCGCACCGTCATAATCGCAACGGCTATTGAGTTGTGCGCACCAAATAGCACACCCGCCCAACTGGCTAACATCCAATATATTTGTTAGCCAATCATAGTTAGCGTATAGTCCTGTATTGATAAATCCAGCGTTCCACAATGTATTAATAAATACACTACACATATTAGTTAGTTCTTGCCCTGTTGGCATACCACGATTTGCCTTGTAATTGTCCGCATCTTCCATGTCGAACCATACCCCCATAGGCAACTTATCAACACTTAACCCCGCATCATTTAGCGTATTAATTACAAATTCCGCTTCTTCTTTTGCTTGGCTCTCGTTCATAGCATATGAATAATGGTATACGCCGATTAACAGGCCCGCATTGATAGCGCCGTTTACATTGTTGTAAAACTCACTATCAATATGTCCTCGCCCGTATCCGATACGAATAATTGCAAAATCAAAGCCATTAGCTTTGACTGCGCCCCAATCTACTACTCCATTATTCTCGCTTACATCAATACCCCTCATGTTTCACCTCATAATTTAACTTTGTTTTCAATCTTAGTTCTGATTAAATCAAGAAATTTCCCTAACATGGCATTTCCGCCATCCCGCAAATTTTCTAAGATAGATAAAAATTCACAAGATCCCAAATACAACCACACTAAAGAAACTGCAAATTGTCGTTGCCCGCTCATTTCATCAAATAGCACCGCTGCTATCGTTGCTACTACATACGTTATGACTTTAAATACGAACCCTTTCCGCATGTATCGGCTGGATATTCTACCTTCTTCAAATGCTAGAGGAATAGCCATGTATTTTTCCCATACGGCTATTTCATTAGGATTGTACCCATACTTTTCAATTAACATCTGATAGGCTAGCGCTGCCCATTTCGTGAATAGGTCAATAAACACCAACAAAATAAACACGCCCAATATTTGAACGTGTTTAATTCCAATTACCCATATAGCTATACCTGCGATTCCGCTGAATAGCGTTTTTAACAAAAAACTTGATGTTAAAGAATCCCAACACTCTGCAAGAAAATCAAATACATAGTTCATACATACCCCTTACCGTATTTTATGTAAGCCGTATACACTTCGTGCAATATTGGCTTTTCTAACATTAATCTTATCTAGTTGATCCCTCTTTTGTTCGCCACTCAATCGGTCATTATTGATTATGGCTTTAGATGCTTTGTTTAGACTTCGCAAGCTGTCTTGCGCATTTTTTAATTTTGCATATTGTCCCGCATCAAAATTTTCTGGCCTTTGTCCAGTCAATTTGTATTCATTGTGCAATTTCTCTTGTTCCTTGTAATCATCATATACACGTTGAACGCTATCAGATGATTGGAATGGTGCGATTGTAAACCCTCTAACGCCTGGTGCTTCATACCACTTTTGGGCGGATTTATTCTCTTTTGCGCCACTTATTGCATCAATGCCGCTTAACCCTAACCCAGCCAAACCGCCGCCATACCCTCTTATTGTATTGTCTACAATATATGGTGATACGTTTATCTTATCGCCTATAAATTTTGCAACTTCACTTGAATTTGCGCCATATTGCAAGCGTGCTGGTAGATTCTCTTGAGATTGAGGGATAATATTCCTTTGTCTAAACAATGAGTAATTTGTCATCGCTTCGACTGCGGGAATCATCGCCGTAGGCATGAAACTTGGTGCAAGGCTTTCTATTACCCTATCGCCAAACCCTTTGAATCCTACGCCGTTTTTGCCTTCTTTTTTATCGTCAAAATAAGCCATCATGCGTTCAAAAGACGTCCCGAACAATACACCCGCTTCAAATGGTTTAGGAATACGATACATAGTATCCTTGCCAGGTACTATCCAGAATGTATCCTTTTCCCATTGTGGTATTTCTTGGTATCGCTCATCGTCTTTATTCATCATATATAGCATCACGGAAGGAAGTGTAATATATAAAGCCGTTTTTACAGTCATTCCCCGTGGATCTTCTCTAAACGCTCTAGCCAATTTATCAGCACCTTGAATGGTAGCATTGAAGAAAGCTATTACTTGATTGGCCTTTTTCGTATTAGTGCCACGACGGCTAAAGTCTAGCGTTATATCACGGCTTTCAAGCGCTGCTTCTTGTGGTGAAAGTGGTTTTCTTTCAGTCCCAAACAAACGATTTTTAACGCCTGTATAGCCTTTTCGTGCGTTGTCATATTCTGCTAACCTTGTAGCCATTTCTGTTGCTTCGCTCATGACCCGTAACAATTCAATAGGGTTCTTGATGTATTTCGTGTATTTACTTTCACGTTTCATTACATCTCGAATTTGCCCCCCTAAATAATCACGGTCTAAGCTAACCATTGCCGCATGTGCTGCACCCGATTTTACATATTCCCAGTACAAATCACCTTTTTTAAGGAATAGCGATAATCCTTTGAACGTATCAACAATTGGGATAAACCCGTGTTTAGAGAATATTGACGCTCCAACCATATCACGAACAGGATTTCGCAAGATGAATTCTGGCGATAATGTAGCGCCAGCACGTAGCCAGCTTGCGGGATAACTCAACACCGTCATAATCATATTGGATTGCTCTTTATCCAACATTCGCATAGCATCAATTAGTTCGGGTGTTGTTTCATAGGTTATTTTTTCCCCTTTTTCCCATACATGGAAGGTATTATCTGTTGTTCTTGCCGTTCCTTCCACTTGTTCCACAATACGCCCAACGCCATCTTTATTGGCTAATTTTGCGAACGTACGCCCTACATGATTCCTTTCTACTGCGTTGAAGAATTGGAATGTATTTTTAACAATGCTTTCCAACGGATCTATAATATCCCTTGTACTACCTTTTAGGCGTTTGATAGGGCTAGAAACCGATATAAACCCTTTCCCGCCACTCAAAAACGATTGCATCCCAACGTCTGACAAATCACGGAAGAATGGAACATAATGCGGGTATTTATGTTTCATAGTGTAATATGCTTCTTTGGATAGCATTCCTTCATCTACTAGCATCCCTAGTAGTCTGTCTTGGTATTTGTAAATTTCACGTGATACTTTTACAAATTTTTCATTGCTTACCAGTCGTTTAAAAGTCGCCACATCCTCGGCAAGGCTAAATGTTGCTTTCTGCCCGTTATGATGTAAATCTAAATCATGCATGGCCACTAGAAAAGCACTAAATTCCTTATGTTCCTTTTCTGTGATGGGTTCAATAATATCTTTAAACGCCTTTATGCCATTCTTCGGGTCGCCGTGTTCAAGTGCTGCTTCTGCTTTCCCAACCCAGCCACGCGCCAACCACGCTTGCATATATGGATTATCTTTAAAAGAAATCTTTTCACCTGTTACTGTTTCGATTTCATCGACTAACAATTTTAACGGATTCAACTCATCAACCATTTTAGTATATACATCATCAATAGCTTTTTTTATTACATCCTTAACTTCTCCCCGTTTAACTGCATCAATAGCTTTTTGTACTTTAGATTTTCCCTCAAATGAAATACTCCCCTTGATGCGGTCTGTACTGCTTTGTTTTTGCCATTCATGAACCAGTTGGGATAATTTATTTACTGCCCCGTTCAATTCTTTGTTTTTTTGAATTGTTTCGGTAAAGTGCTTGTAAAACTCTGGGAATTCTCGTTTTGCCTTCGCACGATCACTCACATAATCCCTAAAGAATTCAGCGTATCCTTCGCCACGTATCCCCGCTGCGTTCAATTTTTCGTACGAATTACCAAATCGCTTATTTACTTGTGTAGCAAATTCACGTTGGAATTTAATATCAGCACTAAATCCATGATAGCTGTCCACATAATGCCCTAACTCATGCATTATTGCTGGAATATCACCAAATGCACCTGTACGGATTACATCGGTTTTAGTGTTAAACCAACCACGTACGCCAGGTTTTCCCAAACGTCCGCTTTTTACGCGTTGATTAAATAGCGTATTCACCGCATCAAGAATTTCACGTCTGGAAACGCTTCGGCGCATCGGCTTTATGCCCTCTCCCTCACGTACGCCCTTACTTTCTAAATAACGCAATGCCATTTCTTGATTGCCATCAAACGCTTTAATAACTGCATCCCGCACTTGCTCATGTGTTGCTTTGTCAATCAATCTGCTTGGTTCTTGTGCATATTCACTAGCACCGCCACGCTCAACGGGTTCAGCAACTTTCAATTCTTGCCTATCTTTAATCAGTTCAGATGCACGATTACGTTTTACATTCTCCATAAAATCGGTAGTCAATGTTTCAACTGGTACATCTAACTTTTCAGCAATTTTGTTTTTAAGCGTATCAATTTCAACTTTTGGCAAATCTGGTTTTGTGGCTTTGTTCAAATCTTGCAACAAATCGGTATTTGTTTGTACCTTTGTTTCTAATTCTTGAACACGCATTTTTGCAGTATCATTTTTTACCACGTCTTTTAATTCTTGCACGATTGTTTCTCGTGCTTGTAGCGGCAAATCATCAATAGCCTGTTTCAAACTTACGTTCGGTGTATCTTCTTCATAACGAAATTGACTACTTACGTCATCTTCAAGCGCATTTTCCCGCTTTACAGGCTTTTCACTCTCTGCAAATTCAGTATTCATGCGGTTTTCTGATTGCAACTCGTTTATATCGCCTGTATGCCCCGTTTCGGTTTCTTCTCGATACTTTATACCTAAATCATCGCTTTTAACTACTTTTTTTGTGTCATTTTCAATGAAAGAGTTTAAATCCTTATTAGATTGTTCCTTTAAAGGTTCATTCTCAATAAATTCTTCTCTAAATGGTTCTTCATCTCTTACACGTAGATTATTTTCTTTAAACGAAACATCACGTGGCCCATTTTCATATTTGCCATAGTTGCCATTGAATGTATCTTCTGCAATTTCTGCCCGTACATGATCACGTGCAACGGCTGGGTCTGGCCGTTCGTATGTTTCACGTACGATTTTTGCCATTTCTGCGGGTGTTGCATCTGGTCTTTCACGCATAGCCCGTAATGCTGCATTTTCGGTGTTGTGCAGTTCCCATACGCTAAAGTCAATTTGTGTTCGCCAGTCCCACGGGTCTAATCCTTTATTCTCGGCGAATTTTAACAAACCATTTTCCCCATTTAATCTGTCCCCAGTAAATTGAATAAGGCCACGTGAACCATGCCCATCGCCACTTGTAATAGTTGTACTGAAATCACTTTCAGCCCCAATATTGCCAGTCATTGCAGCCGCTTCCACGTCGCTCAATCCATGTTGACGGTATCGGTTATAAATATCTGATTGGATATTTCCTGTTTCTCCATCGAATGGTTGCCCATCTAGTGTTGGCTCGCTATATTCTTTTGGTGTGATTTCATCAATCGGAGTATTTTCGCTTGCGTAATATTGAACACCTTCTCTTATTGGTTCTACATCTTTACCGAACCGCTCCCCAATATCAGAAAATGCATTATTTGCTTTTTCTTTAACCATATCAGCCGCACGGCTCGCCATTTCATGTGCGCCACGTGTAACACCTTTAGGCGTTACGCCATGCACCATCCCCGCTGGCAAGAATACATCTTCCCATGCGTTAAATGGGTTATCCACAATATTTTGAACAAATTCCCCTGGGTCATCTATTGCTCGTCCTACTGGATTAGTAATTGGATCTAGCAAAAACCCTTTCGCCGTAGTTAGCGCTGGGCTGTTCGCTACTAATCCATCAGTATCACCCGCATCATACGCTTCTTTATTTGCCGTGTACATATCCACCGCATCACCTACTATGGTAGGGGCTGCCAATATGCCCGCCGCTACTTTTACAGGCGCTGGCGTATATGGGGTAATAGCTAAATACCCAGCTGGTCTACCGATTACAGTATTATAGGCGTGTTGTGATTTCTCTTGATAATCTGGCGTTTGATAGTTTTCGTTAAACCCATCTTCTTCCATTTCTGTAGCGTCAATTTCACCACGCATATAAGCGTCTACTGAATTACTAATAGATTTCTTGCGTGCGTCCATTGATGCGGATGTTGCCGCTTTTGCATCGTCAAACCAATTAGAAACAGTATCAGCCATATTTGATGCGGTTGTATACGCTTGATTGCCAACGCTGGAGACTGTATTCATTACCCCATCTTTTAAGCCATCAATAAAAGTAGGCTGTGGTGCATTTCCTACTTCATAACCATATGTAGATGTAATATCTTCAAAGGCATTCCCTTGATTTTGTGTCTTGCCATATTGGCTTGTAATATCATCAAACGCACCCATAGTCTACCTCTTTTATTAATACGTTTTTAACCACTTTTTATAACCGCCATAACCAGATGCATCCAATTCGGCTGCTATTTGATCATCGCTCCACCCTTGCGCCGATAATTCATTCATGCGTTTTGCTATAGCGCTTTGTTCTTCGCTAGAATAAGTTGGCTCTCGTTTTACTGTTGGTGTTCCAGTATTAGGCACACTGCCTAATGCACTTTGTAATTGGGAATAATACGGGCTTTCGCTTTCCGATTTATCTGGGTTAGCTTTCACCCATTGCGTATGTTGTGCTGATAACGTCCTCAATACTTGGGCGTTGTACCCGCTTGTGCCTGTTACTGTTGTACCTTGAGGTTTAACATGAGTACCAACATACTGCATACTGCCGTTTGTGCCTACAATGTATGTTTTACCATCAGGCATTACTTTGATGTTTTTCGCCCCAAAGTTGCCGATGTTTTTCATCTGTCCGTCTGGGGTCATTACAATTACATCACCATTAGCAAATTGTTTAGTATCCACCTTGCCATAGTTCCCCATATCTTCCATAGTGCCTTCTCCCATGTTATAGCGGATAACGTGGCCGTTTTGCGCACTACTAAATTTATAGTCTGGCTTATCAAGGCTTGCGATGCTATTCAAATTGTTCATATCAATTCCCTGTACGCCTAACTTACCAGCTAGGTAATTATATCTAGCAACGGCTGGGGCTAACCCTTTAACACGTTTACTATTATAAGTATCAACAATTTGATTGCCGTCTTTATCTTGAGTAAATACAAGGTTATTCATAATTTTTTGACGCATCGGTTCTAATACCTTTTCTTGGTATTCGTTGACTTGTTGCGCATACATTGAATTAATATCATTTTGATATTGTTCGCTTGCAAGTCCTTGGGCGGTCTTAAAGTCAAAGCCCGCTTTGACTAGGGCTAATGTATTAGCACCCAATCTTTTGCGAGCTTCGTTAGTTAAATTTGCTTTATCTGGTATAGTGTATTGTCCTTGCGCTTTGTCCTTTTCGGTATTACCATCGCTTACCAAATTGGGCGCTTGGTGAAAAAAATTAGTACCCCGTTGTTGTACCATGTCTTGGTACGTTTGAGGTACGCCAATACCAGTATTATTTAGATTTTGAAAATTCCATAAACCAGTACTTTGTTGTGGTTGCGTTGCCACCGCTGGTGCATCTGTATTAGCTTGTACAGGTGCTGCGGGTTGTGGTGTTTGTGCCACTTGTCCAGGTTGCCCCCATAACCCGTTATGTTGCGCCACCATTTGAGCGCCTACGGAATTATTCCGCATTGCATCATTTACATATTGCGCGGAGTTGAATTGTGTCGGTTGCATCTGTATTGTATTTCTATTTTGGTTATCAATCACTTGTAACTGGCCTTGCCCTTGTTGAGCATCGCCATTTAACATGCTTTGATACCCTTTGGCCATTTTGTTATTTTGCAACGCACCTAGACGATGTGATGCATATTGCCCCGCTAACTCGCCAACTGCCGCCCACGGTTCAAAATCTTGTAAATAAATAACTCCCATTGTGTTATTCCTCTACTTTCTCGGTGTTTTTCTTACTGCCTTTTTTGCTTGTTTTTTTAGTTGTTTTTTCAACATCGCCAGTAGCATCCAATTCGTCTTTAATGGCTTGCAATTCATCTTCATTGATGCCTTCTGCCATGATGCCATTAGCATAGAATAAATTATCGCCAGTACATTGCAATTCAAATACATGCTCTGTCTTGCCTGTTGGCTCACATCGTGTTACCGCTTGATACCCATGTACTGTCATTATAGGCTCATCAATTTCAAGCGTTTCAACTAATTTCAAGCCGTCTACAGTCAATACCTTTTCGCTTGCGGTAGTGGTTACTTCGCAATCTGTTGTAGCAAGAATAAAGGTTTCTTGTTCCCCCATATCATGCATTTCAATTACATCGTTTACCGCATCAAGTGAAATAACCGCATCACCCGCTTTAAATGTTTCAATTGCTTTCCCACCTTCTGGCGTTGCAATTTCTGTACCCGCTACAAAGCAAAAACCTTTCATAAACCCTCCAAAGAAACCGCCGCTACCTTGTCTTACCGTTGTTTGTACCGGACTAGCTAGACCATAACGTAACGTCATATAGCGGTTTAATAAATCTTCTTGATCTGAATTGTTAAGTTGCGCCATAGAATAATAATCTTTTGCTGGTTGAATGGCCGCTTCTTGTGTAGTTGCGCCCGTATTAATTGGGTTTTGTGCCAACCCTTCACGTTGGCCAACTAGCCCAGCGGCCGTTCCTGCGTTGCTCATTTGATTAGTATATCCTTGGTTCATCAAATTAGCTTGGTTTACTATCCCATTTTGTTGGTTATTATATGTATTCCCCCATAGCCCCATTTTAGCGCCTATGCCACTTAGATTATTATTAAGTGCTTGGGTGTTAAGCCCTGCCGCTTGGTTAAGGTCTTGGGCATATTGTGCAGCTAATGTATTAGATGCATTTTTGCTAATATTATTGATAGCACTATCTGCTTGTGAAGAATTGATAATACCACGGCTTGCAAGCCCAGATACTGCACTTCCTAATGTGCTTTCTAAATCATTGTTTAGTGCTTTTTGCCGTGCTTCTTGGTATGCCGTAGGTAATTGGCCAGCTGTAATAGCGTTCATTGCATTTTGATTTTGCAATAATGCTCCGCTATACTCATTAGCCAATTGACTTGCCGTATTGTTCATATTATCAACACTTGCAGCTAACTGATTAGCGTATTTTGTGTTATCGGTTAGGTTCTGCGCACCAGCAGTTGAAACTTGATTTTGCAACGCACCAATAGCATTTTGATTGTTCTGATTAGTACCTAAATACTGATTGAACATATCTTTATATGCGGGTGTGATTACATTCCCTAGTGCTGCATCACCCATGCCTTGCAATGTATTGGCGCTTTGGTTAGTTCCGTTTATCCAACCAATTTGCCCTTTTAGCAATTCCTTTTCTTCAGCGCTGGCCGTAGGTAGTTTTGCATCAATGCTACTTACCTTTGATTTTTTGCCGCCACCGCCGAATAATTGCAAGTTAAATATAAACATGCGTTCCCTTTCTACAAAGTTGCTTCAAGGTGCTTTCGCATCGTTTTTAGCACTTTATAATTAAAACCGTTATAGGAATAGTCCATACTTGGAACACGTTCCATATTCCACTTTTTTATAAACCCCTTCGTACTTCGATGTGTTGCCGTAACAATTACATTCAAATTGTTTAACTTCATCACATCAACAATATATTTACCTATTACTTTCATATCACCGTATGTCTGCCATATAGTGAAATACCGCTCGCCTTTAAACTCATTGATTGTCCAAAATAAGAAACCAGAACCAGGGAAAAACTTGAAATAATAATTGTACTTATCCTTATAGTTGTTATTTTCATCGAAATAAAAACCGCTTAGGTCTACACGCTCCCCCGTTCTGCGTTCATAGTCCTTTATCATATTTTCAAGGCTATCCGTTTTCATTACGACACCCGCTTCCACATGTAAACTGATAAATAAGGTTGCATAATGCTATGCGCTTGCCCATTACCTTCGCTATTGATGATGTGGTTATGATTTTCGCTGGCATCTATTTGGATGTTGTGAGTATGTGCGCCACCGTTTTTAATATTTAGTACATCATCAGTTTTGATTCTAGTTCTAGCACGTTCTTCTTCGATCCAATACTTTCTATTTTTAAAATCAGTTCCATAAGCACCAATTTCACTTGTATGGGTATGTTCTCCAGCGGTTTCTGCAACACCTGTGTGCGTATGTGCGCCACCATCGCCAGTAGTGCCGCCATGTTTATGACTTGGCATTTCGGCTACTGTCAATGTATGTGTTTCTGCGCCACCAGTAGTACCAGCTCTATACTTATCACCTTGAGATAACAATACCCTTCCTTGTTCAATGTATTCCCATGTGCCAAATCCAAATAACTCGGTAGGGTTAGTCGAAACTGTACTGCAATAAATAGCCCCTACGGGGTATGCTTTTGTTAGTACTTCATTGATTTTTGGTTTAAGCGCATCAATATCTTTCCGCACCGCATCAAACATATCGGTAATGCTCTTTTCAAGATGTGCGCTGGTTACTTGCTTTTCGCCAATATTCACGCTTTTTACTTCGCCATCGCCAATCTTAATACTAGTTATGGATTTATCAGCCATTACATCTCCGCCAAACCCCGGGCGGTAGTATTTAATGCTTTTAACCGATGTACTATCTGTTGCCACAATAGCAACTACGATGCGGAGTACTGGCTTCCATTGAACCCCATTATACAGGTACATCTTTTCTGCTACTGTGTTATAGTGCATTTTATCCATTTCAGCTTTAGGCGTACTTGCTTGGCGTACTGGTTCTACCGTAGTACTGCCATAACTCAACGCACCAGATGCTGAACGTTCAATATACAGGTATGATGTAGATCGTGCTGGTAACATCCATGCACTCGTTTTATTGGTAATAGCAGTTACAAAGTCAACGCTCCCGTTTTCGTCAAATCCATCCGCAAATGATAATAATACAGGCGTTTGACTGCCATCTATTATCACGCTTAGGTTATCACCAATAAGGAAGGAATACTCACCATTTCCACCCTTACCATTTAATACCCGATTTCGCAGCACACCACCGCCAGTATTGCCGCCGCCACTAGCTTTTAAGTCAATGGCTTTAGCAACATTCAATATTTCGTCTCGGTTTTTTTGTATGCTATCTCGCACCTCATCCCCTTGGGGCGTAACGTCCAAAGGGTACTTTTCTTTGTATGCCATCTTATACTTCCTCGTATGTGTAGTCTAACTGCCTTAGTGATATAGCGCCTTTTTTGACGTGTATTTTAAATTGTACGTTGCGATTTGCACCGCCGCCAATTTTATACGCTTTCGTGTATTCGTTAGTATTCATCTTGGTATTAGCGTTTATTGTTTTCATTGTTGCGTAGTATGTTCTAGTGGATTTGCTTGTAAAATTAATAGGCTTCGGCTTTTTATTGGAAATGCCAATAGTACCATATCCGCTAATAATATTATGAGTTACAAAATTGTAGTTCATAATCAAAATGAATTGACTTGTTGCCAATCGGTTGCCACTAACAATTGACGTTTCAATTTGCACCCCATCATCTGTATCTATACTCTCATCAAGAATACCAATTTTCTTGCCATACCCTACATATACATCTTTCTCTACATTGACTACAGAATTTATATTGTATGTAAATTTTCTTGACGTAAACACGCCCCGTCCGTCATTGTAGCGTGGCAAATAGTGATAAATGAATACACTATCGCCGTTATAGGGCTTTATCCACAATTGCTTACGATTCGGGATATGCCACATCTCACAATCTTTTGTGATGTACTTCAACAAATACGAATTTATGTTTAGTCCCGTTTCAAATGGCTGTATTTCTGCATACGTATTAGTTGGCATAAATGACATGAATCCTTGTTCGCCTAGATAGTATGATCTATCATCAATACTTAAAGTCGAACCGCTACAATACCCCGTAGATGAAAGCGGGTATACGGATAAAGTTCCAGAATCTGGCGTGCCTATCACTTGATACACTCGCCCGTATTCTTTGTATACGATAATTGCACGTGTTAAAAAATCAACCGCAATTATACTGCCCTGGTCTTTGTATCCCACATCTACATATTGCGCACTTGAAGAATCATTTTCATTGTGTGTCCATGATTGATAATCACCGACCGCCGACCAATTCAACCTATGGGAATAAATAGAAGATAACAATACACGCCCCGAATGGCTTGAAACCATTTCGCATTGTGGACTATTTGTTGTAATCATCTGACCCGAACCGCTGATAGCTTGCAATCGTCCGCCACTAGCGATAAGAATATCACCACCAAAGGCATGATACTTAGGTTTTTGATTCCCGCTTAATGCACCTAATAATTTATGAGTGCTGAAATCCGTTTCGTATAGATTTTTACCAGATGAGAAATACCACTTTTTGCGGTACACATCGTAATATAGCGTATCTACTGGCCCAGTAAATTCATATAGCACTCTAACCCCTGGAACAGTCCGCAAAGCATTGTCTGTGCGGTCAAATTCGCATTGCCGTGCTTGCGTTAAGGCTTGCATGTCTATGTTTTCTGGCGGGTTCGACCAATCAAGCCCGAGCCTAAAACCATTAGTGGTTGCTATCTGCTTGATACCCATTATGCAATACCTCGCGCCTGTTTAATCAGTTCGGTCAAGTAATCAATGAACGATTTATCGAAACTAGCGTAATCAGTCATTAGTGATTTTTTCTTAACCATGAAGGATACTAACTGGATCAGATAGCTATGAAAGAATTCAGAAAATGGAATAGCATCGTCAAATGCGCTTACATGATTTTTCTTAACGCTATAAAAGACTTCCTCTACTGTATCCCCATCATACGTTTGAAATACTCCATTAATGATGCGGATAGGATACCCGCTCTTTGGAACAAATGACATGAAATCAGAAGGTACGGCTCTTAAATTTTGTACATCTATATTTTTAACGACTTCACGATCACGAATACTAACCAATATCATCGTTAGCCAGTCAATCGCTGCATTGATGTATTGAATATATTCTGTCGGTTCATCAAGAATTTCATTACTTTCTATATTAATTTGTGTAATCAGTTCTTGTACGGTCATAATTCCAATACCCCTTTGTAATTACACATCCATTTGCATCGCCCATACTTTCATTGAGTGTTTGTAACGCACTAATCATGTTAGACGATACGCCAGATACATCAATATTCATTACACGGGATACAATGTAATCAACTAATAGCGTTTCAAGTTCTGCGGGTAAATCGCTTTCATCGCTTAATTTCTTATATCCAGCAGTCTTTATGTAGTCTACAGATATATCCTGTTCCCGTTCCGCATCAAATACAACTTTCTTTAGGTTCAATACATGATATCCTTCGACCTCTTTATTATCTGCGGTTACTTTTAATACGCTAATACATTTAAAAGGTAATTCAATACTACCTTTTCCCGTGCCTGTGTGTGTGTCTGTGGCTAAACTAGGGCAATATTTGCCAATCAAGGCGTTTAACAGGTGATTTCCTTCATTGTAATATTCAAGCAATAAATAAGGTGTGTAGCTTTCTTGTAGCGTATCGCCTATCTGCATGAACGCCCTATTTACAATTTGTCTAACTTCCATATTCACCTCAATAAATTAAAAAGGGCGGATATTTCACCGCCCCTTATTGATTATTTTTCTACAACGCCACCAGATAACACATTGATTACGCCATAATCTTTACTATTGTACTTAGATTTTTCGATGCCACCATAAAAAGCAATGCCGTTGCCTTGTTGGTTGCCGTAGTCGTCTGTTTGTTCAATGTGTTTAGCTGGTCTTGCTACTGCGAAACATGCAGCTTGACGGCCCAACAATAAGTTATGGCATACGTTAGCGCTAGATGCACCAGTTGCATCATTTAATACACGTTCATATTCGTATAAGATAACGCCATCATATTCGCCTAATGCGCCTGTAAAAATAGGGTTCTTAGAACCACGTACATTTGCATTTTGTTGCGCCGCGAGCCATTTTGCATCGTCTTTTAAGTCTTTTGCAGCCCATGGGGATACAAGCATAATGTATTTATCCATGCCGTCAACTTTGATTGGTGCTACTTTAGGGCCGTGCATCATTGCTTTACGTTTTGCACGGGAAATAATAGCCGTAGTCAACTTATCGTTTGCAGTAATTGCAGCTTGTGTACCTGCGCTAGCTGCGGAAATCATTTCGCCAGTAGTAGGATTAGCGGATAATTTAGAAATCAAAGTATTATCGAACCAATCAGCAAGCCATTGTTTCAATGCGGCTTTGATTTCTTTCAAATTGTCATAAGGGCTTTTTTGGTCATCAGCTTCATAACGAGATACTGCATTACGTACGAGTGCAGTTTGTACTTCGAAGTCATGAATTGCCAATTGTTCTTCTTTGCCCGCCAATGTTTCACGGTTGCCAATTACGCCAGCACCGCTCAATTGCATCATCAAGCCGAATACAACTCTATCGCCTTTAACATTTTTTAAATCTGTGTTCTTGTGTACTACATTCGTACCGTCGATTGCTGTGAATTTGTCAAAATAGCTTTCTTTTAAACCTTCATGCCATACTTTAGATGCCCATACTTTAGGCACTAAATTTGCTGGGATTGTCATTTGATGTGCTTGGTCTGCCATATCTTACCTCTTATAGTTCATTAAAATAATCACGTACTTCTTGCGGTAAACTGTCAATATTCCCGCTTTGGTACGCTTTTAAAATATCTTCTTCAGAAACTTTGTTCGGTGTTGGTGCGCCACCATTTAACGCCCCCGCCTTTGGTAGTTTTTCCGCCACCTTTAGCGGGTTATTTTCAACTTGCGTATTTGTGGCTTGCTCGTTTTGTAAATCATTAACGAATTTTCTAATTACATCAAAATCCGCTTGTGTTCCTTCGCCAATATCAACACGATAAAAAGCATCATTAATAGGTTGTGCTTCACGCATCATCATCTCATTTAACTTTTCAAGTCCACGTTGATATAATTCGGGGAAGTTCGGTAGTGATTTGATTTCATTAACAAAATTCATATTAGTTTGACGTTGCTGATGTGCTGCCATTTGTTTATTAGTGATCGCATATTCTGCGTTCGCTTCAAACCGAATGAAATCGTTATATTTGTTTACATCTTCATACATCAAACTTTCTAAATCTTCCGCCTTTAAATTGAAACGCTTTAACGCTTCACGGCGTACAAATTCACGGATGTCTGATATTTCACTATCTGGCAATGTTAGCGGTTTTTGTTGTTGCTCAAATTGTCTAGCACGTTCTTCCGCTGCCTTACGTCTTGCCCGTTCTTGGGCTAGTGCCGCCTTTAAATTCCCATCGTGCTTATGTTCATCTTCCGCCAATTCTTCGTTAGTGTTCGGCGTTTGTTCGCTTTCATCAGTAGTATCATCACTACCCGCATCAGTTGTAGAGGGTTCATCTGGTGTAGGTGTTTCTGTATCCTCTGTGTTTTCGCTAACATCCACGCCCGCATTTTGTAAATCTTCTGGCGTAAAGTCCATGTCCTCAATGTTCATTGTTTCTTTGTTCATATCATACTCCCGTTGCCTTTTAACGTCATTGCTCGACGAATTATAATGCATGGTAGTTTAACGCCTTACCTTGGCGAATAATACGGTTAGGAGTTTAACGCCATCTCGGGCGAATATTAATATAACCGCCCATAAAGGACGGTTTATATCTTAGCTATACATTTATACTACATACCACCCATAACGCCCATAGGCGGTTGGCTAGGTACTAAATTTTGGGTGTTTTTGCCTTTTAATGCCAGCCGTTCGGTCATAATTTGTTGCGGTGAAATATTAACGCCTATCGTTTGTAGGTATAGGCTCAATGCTTCCGCTGGCATATCGTCTAGGCTTGCACTCATTTTAAGTTCTGGCATTGGCGGCTTTTCTCCCGCTTCTTGCAATCGTTTTTTGACTACTTCCTTCTCTGGGAAGTCCATGAAATCTAGGATAACATCTATAGGAATATCAACGCCCGATTTCTTAGCTTCCAATAATTGGTAAAGGTTCGCACGTCTCGCCGTTGCGCTGGCTTGGCTTGTACTAATCACAATATCAAAATCAAAAGCGCTTAGATCATACAGAACTTTCTTTACTGGGTTTCCTTCATTATCAAGAATCGGCTGTCCCAGTTGGTCTATCATCATTTGTTCTTGCATAGGTTGATTCATGCCAGGTTGAATCTGTATAAATTCCTTTTGCCCGTCATCGCCTAAGATTCGCATTGCTTTTTCTTGGTTGTAGAATTGCGGTATTAAGCCTGGAGCGTTCTTTTCACCCCATAGCAATTTGACGATTTGCAGCTCCGCTTCTTTTGTTTGTGCGAATATGCCCGCTGTTTGTACAGTAGTTACCGACTGGCGCAAGTCTATTGCTTTACCGCTCATATTGCCAACGCTACCGCTTAGACTTTCGGGCGTGATTCCGCTGATTGCGTAGAAGTCATTACTTGATTGCTGTTCAAGGTTCATATTTAATGCGCTATCCATTGACGGTGTGCCATCAACAAAGGATACACCAGGCGGCATATATATATTGGCCCCTGGGGTTGTACCGTACTTTTTAAGCGTGTTTTTAAATTGTTCGGTAACTGGCCCTTGCCAATATCGAACGCCTAAAGTTTGTTGATTTACCACATGCATCCGTTGGCTGCGGTTCTTATTAGTTTCACGTTGGGCGTCTTTAATATCACGCACTACGCCAGCTGGTTCACGTTCATCATCTACTAATTCGCCTGTATAGTAGCAATAATCACGCACCAACGGGAATTTATTGTGTTTATACGGGCTTTCCCCTTCTTCCAGTAGTACATTATCCGCAAATGTAGCGAATCGAACTTGAACGTCTGGAATAGATGCAGGCTGTTTCCCCATTGTCATAAGGACTACATACAAAGGATTATCTTCCGTTACTATCCCGTTTTTTGTCATGAATAATTGACGGGTTTTATATTCTTTGTACCAGTACTGTACAACACGCACTTTTTTATATTCTTTGTTGTACCATAATCCCTCACCATTAACAGTTTCAAAGCTACCTGTTTCTAGTTCTGTATCGTCGAATTTATGGCTTAACGTATCAATTTCTGCTGCCTTGTCGGGGTATACCTGTTTCAACTTTCTCGGACTTTCCCAACTGTACCGCCCAACATATTGCGCATCGCTCAAATCCTCTTGCGAGCTTTCTGGGTCTACGAACACATCAAACGGGCTTACACGATCAATTTTAATCATGCCGTCTAATTTCGCATAATCAAACTCATAATGAACCCAATAATTAGCAAGGCCACAAATGATTTTATCCCTGAAACATTTCCCCTTATTCCGCTGATAGTTCGCACGGTCTAAACAGTATTTTGTGATGCCTTTAGCAACTCGGCTTATTCTATCATCTTCTTCGCTGCGTGGTAGAAAGTCTGGTTCTGTTTCGTTTTGCGATGCATATCCGCATAACAAATTAATTACGGGTCTGATGCGGTTGATTGTAATCGCTGGCCGTCCAGCTTCTCGCATCTTGTTTAAATCCTCATCTTCCCATTGCTTGCCTTGCATGAATTCATAGTCTTGTTTAGCATTTTTACGCCATATAGAAGTAGCTGATAGCGCTTGTTTTACATTTTGTTGTGCTTCATATATGTCAAATGTACGTTCTGTATTCATTACTCTACCATTTCACTCCCATATATCATTTGATACATTTGTTCAACTTGCCACATTGGCATATGTTGCGCAAATCGTGCTAGTTGTTCATCGGAGAATTTAGCGGGAATTATAACCCCTTTTTCTACTTTCTCCCCGTATTCTGATTTTAGGACTTTAAAAGCATAATTTCTCAATGCCTTTTCGCTCATCATACGCCCCATGCACTAATTCCCCCTGTATCTTCATCTTCATAACGATATCCATCATTAAATTGTTGTTGTACCTTGCTGGCCTTAATCGGTCTAGCCATGCACATATATCGCACCGCATCATATGCATGATCCTCTTGCTTTGTGTCAACATCTTCAACTTTTACTTTATCGTATGTCAACGCTGGCAATGTGCGGAGCAAATGCACACAACTGCTAAATATCTTTAACTTGCCTTCCTTTAATCGTTGGTGTACTTGCATCAGCCCGTCAATTCGTGCATTATCTGCGGGCGTCCAATATATGCCCTCATTGGCGAATATTTCTCCAATAGGCGGGCCGTCATGCCCCGTCTTTTGCCAAATAGCGGGGTCAGCTACACCATGATATTCTTTGATGCCTTGCAATTTCAAAGCAACTTCTCGGGCGGTTTCTTGCGTTCCTGTGTCTGGCATGCCTGGCTTGCAGCCGTACCATTCACCAGTAATATATAGTACGTCGTCATAATCAACGGCATAAGTGTATATTGCGTATGGCTTGGTATAACCCCAGTCCATTGAACGATACTTTTGCCAATTCGTCGGGATCTCAAACGGTTCAACTACATGTTTATCCGTCCTAAATTCTGTGAATACTTGCCCCTCGAATATATTCCAGTCCCCATCAAGGTACGCTTTACGCAACTTTTCTGGTAATGTGTTTAAATCTTCAATATATGATTGCGATAAATGAGGGTTATCGCTCGCCCTGGCTTGTACATATGCAATCTTATCGGCATATGATTTCATTTCGCTTGTAAAGTTGCGGTCAATAAACAATTCTTTAACCCACATATGGCCCTTACCGCCTGGGTTAGTTGCTGCGATTAACTTCGTATCACTAATACCAGTCCAACGCAACCGCATCCGCAAGAACTCAAATACGTTTTTATCATTTAATGTCAACTCATCAATGGCAATGGCTGCGAATTCACTTGATAGATACTTACTAGGCTTATCTAGATTTCTAAAACAAATCACGCCACCGCCTAGTTCATCATTCAACGTGAATTCGTGAGTACTTTCCTTATATGTTCCCAACCATTCGGGAAATTCTAATTTGATTTTAGATATCTGCCTATCATCTAAACTTGGATAATCCTCGCAAAATAAACCAACTCGAATCCCCTTTAATCCCGTTTTTACAAACCAGCTAATTAATAGCCATATCATGCACCAACGGAGAATATATGATTTCCCCCCACCAGCAGCGCCACCATACAAAATATATTTGTTCTGCTTGACGGTATTTAAGAATTCCTTTTGTTTCGGAGTTGGCTTTATTACATCTTTGAATAAATTCAGATTAGCCATCATCATCAACTTCTAATGTGCTATTATCTATTACCAGTTTAACGGCGCTTTCTGTTGTGATTTCTTGTTGAATCTTATCACGCCATTCACTCGGCTTTCTATTTTTTAGCCAAAATATAATGGCCGTTGTATTTCCTTTTAGGGCTTCCTTATATAGCGCATTTTCGACTTGTAAATCTGCTTCCTCTTTCCCTGTTTTTAGGGCGTTCGCTATTTTCGGTGATTTCTTGCGCCATTCCCAAAGGGTAGTAATGCCAATACTCATATTGCTGGCTATCTGTTCATTGGTTAAGCCGTTTCTTGCCCAACCTTCTAGCGTGATGATCTTTTCATCTGTTTCCCAATCTTTGTATGTAGTTCTGGCCATAGTCTCACCCCTTTCATTTCAATGTATTGCCGCCTTTACTCTTTAACTTCCCGTGTACTCGTCGGCAAATGCCAGCACTCGTCTTACTGGCTTGCTTGCTCGTAACGTATGTTTGACATAAACCGTCATAGTATATTTCGTCGGCGGTACAAATTCCATGCCGATTATTTAAACATTTAGCCTTAACGCACCTTATAATCACTAGCATTTCACCGCCTTTCGAAACAATTTTGAAAAATTTTTAATTTCCCTATTGACTACTTGCGAAAACGCAAGTATAATAAAGCCATAAGATACATCGGAAAACGCAATTAAGCAAAAAGGAGAAATTAAAATGCTAACACTCAAAGACTTAAACACAAATCAAACATGGAATTTTGAAACAAAGGCTCAAGCGTCCGAATTTATTCAAAATATGTCATTAAGTTTTGAATGGCAATTAATAGACAATAGCAAGAATGAAGTTATTGCTAGCCATATTTACGAATAACAATAAAGGCGGTAGCCAAACACTACCGCCAGTTACTAAAAAAGGAGATTACAGCCATGCAAATGACAATTCAAGAAATCAAAAACGCGATCAGATACAACGAATTAAATTCAGTAGAAATCATCAAAGAGGTTTATGAAAGTATCAAACACACTAACGAAGGTATTCTTGATGTACTCGGTACCGACTATATAGCCAACCTAACAATGATGCTTAGGTACTTGGCCGAAAAATGCGAATTGCTTCGCCGCCGTTCTAACTCATTCGCCGAATGCTTCGCAGCTTTCAATCTTCGGGAAGAAATATTTGATACAGTCGATATATACCGAACCGAAGAAAATAATAGAATCCGCCAGTTGCTAGCGGCTCAATAAATAAAGTTGTATAATTAAATTAATCTAATTAACCAAAAGGAGAATTACCATGTTTAGACTACTTGACGGAAACAAAACAATCGCAACAAACGAAAACGCTTTTGCATTATTAGAAAACGCTACTAACTACCACGAAAAGAAAAGCCGTGCAGCTGTACTCACATGGTGCGGTACAGATAAGGCCTTTTTTGAAGAAGTAACCACTTTTGCACCTACTTCCGAATTAGCTAAGAACACATGGATTATAGGGGACGGTGATTATTTTGCCCCAATCAATGAAGATGCAAACTTACAAGAAATCAACAACGCTTTACACGATATCCATTCATCTCTACGGATCACAGAAGATGAGGAAACTGAAGATTAAAAATACAAGCCACTTATTAAAGTGGCTTTTTTAATTGCTCAAAATCAAACACGCTGCACCGTTCTGCACTAAATACAAAACGCATGCAGCACGTTCGATTTTCAATAATTAAATGTTACTTTTATACACAAAATGGGATATATCGCCGTGGATACATCCCATTTTATTTTAGTTTTATTCTGTTTTGTTGCATATTCTAAACCAATACCGATTGTTGTCATGGTACTTGAAATATTAAGGTATTCAACTATTGATAATTTAACAATGCCATTTTATATGTTTTGAAGGATTTCACTATATCGGTATTGGTTTACAGTATGCAACCGCTGGGGATGAACCCAGCGATTACCAACCTGTTTGCCTAAGGAGAAAATGCAAATGCTCAACTAGCACTTTACACTTTATATTATACTATATACGCACTTTCCAATTGTTTCCGATTTATACCGATTATCCCCGATTTGTTCCGATAAATAGTATCCCGTCGCCAATATATGCGCCCACTTTAATTAATGCAGCCGTTTTTATTTCATTGGCTTGGCTTTTGCCACGATCAATAAAGGATTTAGCATATTTGGCATCCTTCCCGTCGATATATTCACGTATCAAAAGGATTTTTTCTCTTCCTTTTGTGCATTGTTCAATGACATCACGAGCATATTCACGCTCATCTATTAAACGCCCTATTTCGCTTTTAATGGATTTGCTTCTCTCTTCTAATCGAATTATGCATAGGTCTATGCCCGACGGCGTTCCGCCCCCGCTGATACGTTCTTTTGAGTAGTCAATAGCGCCTATACTAACTATATCGCTTTGGATGTTTTTCAAATCTTCTTTCAAAGAATTGATGCGCATGGCTATGTTTTTAATCGGTTCAAGGTACGATTTCCCAATTTCCCTGTATTCCTTTTCGGTCATATATCCCCCTTATCGCAAGTTTTGTATTGTGTTTTCTAGCATATTCAAATAGTCTTGTACATTCCCTTTTACCATTTCATTGACTGCTTGCAAATTATCAGTTGTTACATAATGCGCTATTAGAATTTTGTACATCGCATCTCTAGTAGGGATTAACACAATACCAGCAAATGAAATTATAAATATCATCGCAAATAATACTACGCTTTTTTTGTCTTCTGATACCACCCTATTAACATCATCATCTGTAATATATGCTATCCCTAGAAATACAAGAATAATTGATAAAACACAAAATACAAGATTATTAATAATGTCAACATTATGTAGTACTTCAATCAAATACAAATACATCGGATCAATAATAGGCATCTTATAATCCCCCTTCCTTTCTTGAGTGTTTAATAATTATTTTTTATATCGTGCTACCCTCCCATATTTATAAGGGAATACGTCATTTTTATTTCTTGCCGTGAAGGATGTTCTTCCTTCACACCATACATACACTCTATCATTCTCGTATTTTGCAAAATGTCCTTTATTCCATTTCTCATCAGCTTCATCTCTGATTAATATCGTTGTGTCAACGGGGATTTTGTACCAGTCAACAATGCCTAATAATTCCCCAATATCAAAGCGTTGGTCTTTGTTTTCGATTGTCGTACATTCTACGGCAATCCGTGGCAAGAATGGATTTAATAATTCCCTTTCTGTTTCAAAGAAGAAAATTACACCATCTTCAACTTCTGCTTTCCTGTTTCCCAGTTCATACATATTCCAAAGTAGCATTTCTGTAAATTTTTCTTTATTCATACTCTAAACCACTTCTTTCTTGTTCCGCTATATTGATACAACTCCGGAAATTCCAATTCTATTTCTCCATTCTTTTTTACAGCTACTCCAACAATAAACCGCTTTTCATCACTTTCATAAGCTAGCTTTTTAAGAAATTCAATAGCACTTTCTTTTGTTTCGTGTACGTCTATAAAATAATCAGAATGCGCCACGCATCCGCTATAACCTAACATTTGTTATCACCTTGTGTTTCTTTCCATCGACTTAACGCATCATTCCATTCTTCTTTACGCTTACTTTCAACGTGATCAACATATTCATTAAGCGCTTTTCTTCGTATGATTCTCGCATATTCCTCTAATGATATTTTTCTTTCTTTTAGTTCCAGAATACTCATCATGATGCTAACAACAACGCCATTTATATGATATTCAGCAGCTAGATAATTGTATTCTCTTCTAATTATCGGTTTATACACATCATCACCATGTATTATGGTTAAAGCGCAACATATACCATCCATTATTTCGGCTGTTGGTTTTTCCGTAAAATCTCTAAAAATATTCATATTAACCTCTTATGATAGGGCGGATGTTTCACCGCCCCTTATCTCCTTAACACATCTAATACTTCACTATGCCCCCGTGATATTCTTATTTCCGCCCTAGGGTTCGTCTTATCGTACCCAGCTATGCGACTGTCCCCATATGAGCATATCCACTTATCATCATCGATTACACGGGCTTTTGTTAAAATATCGCTTGTAGCTTGCAATAACCCGATTAAATCGGGGAATGATTTTTTATCTGGCATGTAATACACACATTCAACCACTACCACACCTGGCATATTAATTTTCTTTCCAGCCAGTTGCCATAAGCAACTTTCTTCATATTCCCTATAAGCCTTTGAAGGTATCATGCAAGGCTTGCCGTTTCTTCTGATTAATTTCCCGTGGTTTTTCTTTGTGATGGGTCTACCTCTAAATACGATTTCAACCATTCACCGCATCACCCCTCAATTGATTCAGCATTATCTTTTATGTGTGTATTAAAAGCCTTATTGTATACATCAATATAGGTTTCTTCTTTATCTCCGTTGTAGGTTACTTCGATGTATTGATTAACATTCACACCGCCTACCAACGCTTTCCAGTTTTGCAAAACATTGCAAAACCACACTACATACATATTATCTGGTGTTATTTCATTGGCATTATACCCAAATTCATTAAATAATACTGTTCTTGCTGCATTGATTGCTTTTGTTTGAAATTCGTTCATATTTACCTCTCTATATATTGTTCACATCGTTTTAAAATATCTTTTACTAAATTCAGCGGAATATGTGACCTTGTGTTATATCTATTAACACCAGTTATATTTAGCTTATTGAACTTAATGGTGTTCTTTATATCATCTTTCAATAATTTCAAATTGATATTACTACCAAACTTTGTAGGTTTCTTGATTGGATAATCATAGTTGTTGTAATAGGTTAAGTTCTCATAAGGAATATCAAACCCTATTACACTTGCTATGTATTCCCATATCCGCCCATATGCTGGGTTTTCAATCACGAATACTTTGGGCTGGTAACGTTCAATGATTTTTAATGTGTTGTATATACACATTTCACCATTAATGCGTGTTAGGAATGACTTATCATATTTGAATTGGTAGTTTTCATAATCAACGTAATTTCTGATTGTGAATTTACTTCCTTGTTCGTACTCACCGAATAGGTTTATAGTCATATCCTTTTCTTGTTTCCAGCAAGCATTTCCACCTTTCATCGCACTTGCTACGCTCCAGCTTTCGCAAGGTGGACTAGCTAGAATAACATCAGGTCTATCTAGTCCATCTAGTGTTTCCCATAGTGCTTTGGAATTGTGTAATGTGTTGATTGCTAAATCTTGATTGATACACGCATCACCAATTCCTATTGATGTTATTGTGTGCTGCCCCCCCCATATTCACGTTATATTCATCTACTGCTTGACGATAACAGCCGTTGCCATCATCAAATAAACCCCATATATGCATAGGCTATTTGCTTTCTTTCAATCTGAAACTTTCAGTAATTGGCACACCAGCCTCTGTTGGAATGTAAATGATTTGGTCTTTACTATCTTTCAAAGTATCAACCCATAACCAGTGGATGTATGCCTCATTACCTTTTAAAGACTGACCGATAATTTGATTTGCTTTTGCAGTACCCTCTGCACGTTTTACTTCGGCTTGTGCTAGGCTTTCCGCACTATCTAATTTTGCTTTAGCCTCTAATACCGCAACTTGCCTGTTCTGTTCCGCTCTCGCAAGTTCAGCCTCACCTGCTTTTTGTTGTTGCCACACCATATACATCGGAACTCCAAATGCAAAGCTCCAAACTACCGCACCAATCATAACTACTACCAATAAAGCTGATACAATCTTATTCATGTTTATTTCTCCTTTTCCTTAAAAAACACTAACCATACTGTTTTACCTCTGCGTTGTCCAAATATTGGTTCACTAGGAAGTAACCCTTTAACCATTGGTAACGTGATTTGTTCTTCATTCCACTTGAAGATTAATGTTCCATTTTGTTTTAGTACTCGCCAGCACTCTGACAAGCCTTGTTTAATATCTTCTTGCCATGTTTGTTCTAACTTCCCATATTTCAATGCTAGGAACGATTTATCACCAACATTTAATAAGTGTGGTGGGTCGAACACTACGAGGTAAAAACTTTCATCGTCAAAAGGCATCTTGCGGAAATCTGCGATCACATCAGGTTTTACAATTAATTTTCTACCATCACATAGTGTTGTATCTAATGTGCGTTTATCTACATAGCAGGTTTCATTATGTTCTTTATCGAACCAAAACATTTTAGATCCACAACACGCATCTAATATTTTCATTTTTATACCTTATTTTCAAAAGGATTAATGGTTTCACGGATTACAAATTCTCTATTATCATATCCATGTCGTATTTCCCATTCACGAAATACC
>ERZ773074.204-NODE-204-length-27248-cov-12.613651_pt1 | contig 27248 bp, 37 predicted proteins | sample MGYA00580615_ERZ773074 | MGnify/ENA primary metagenome ERZ773074 (study PRJEB29015, sample SAMEA2738126) | human oral metagenome | biome: human oral; feature: human-associated habitat; material: saliva | place: China | collected 2160 ...
CAAATCTACATATCTTTATATAGTGTGAATTTGTATAAAATTTTTAAACAAATGCAGTATCTATCTATGTTTGTAGTGTTTTAGGTGGGGTATGAATCGTACCCCTTTTACTACCAAAAAGGGTATCATTTATACCCTTTACATTGTATACAATCTAAATACATATATCGCCGCCCATTATTCTTATCAGAGATTTAATCTAAACTAAATACAAAAGCCGTACTTTCAATACACTTAGTACGCTTATATATTGAAGGGATACATAATACATATATCGCCGCCGATAACTTTTTAAATCACATTCTTCATTATCAGCCTTATCATTATTAGATATATATTATGTACTACCTTCAAAAGAGAATCCTCATACTAGGAAAATGCCAATATTAAAAAACCTCCTATTAAAGAAATAACTTACCTTCTATTTAAGCGGTTACTCCTTACGCTACGAATACAAGGTAGGTTATTTTTTTACCAAGTTAAAAATTATGATTTCAAAAAATCTAAAGTTTTTCTACAACTCAAAAGAATGGATACAGCTGTCAGACTATATCAGAAAAAAATACTTTCATATATGTCAGGATTGCGGAAAGCCAAATTCTAAAGAAGTACATCACGTCATACCAGTTACAGAATTAAACGTACATGATCCGACTATAACTTTGAATCCGAATAACCTAGTACTACTATGTAATGAATGTCATAACAAAAGACATAACAGATTCATACGCAACATATCACCAGCACAACGACGCAGCATACACTTTGATAGCTTAGGTAACGTCGTATACCTTACTGATAATAACCCTACTATCTGATACTGGTACTGATAATAGAAGTACCCCCCCTACCTACACGATAAAAATATTTTAACGGAAGACCGGCGCCCTCTTTTTTGCATAATAAAAGGGCTTTTTATTCAAAGGTGTAGTCTTTTTTAAAAAGATAAAATTATGAAGTACAATTTTAAGATAGATTTAATCACAAAAGAAGAAGCTATCAAAATGATACAGACGTATCACTATTCGAATACGCTTCCTAGAATTAACAAATACTTCCTAGGCTGCTTTTTAGATTCTAAATTAGTAGGCTGTATTACTTTAGGATACGGCACACGCCCAAAGCATACTATACAATGCCTATTTGATAATCTTGATACATCTGATTATTTAGAAATTGGAAGAATGTGTATGACTGATTCCATGCCTAGAAATTCAGAATCCCAAATGTTAAAAGCAGCCATTAAATGGATAAAGCAAAATATACCTATTAAAGTATTATTCACGTGGGCGGACGGAATGTTAGGCAAATGTGGCTATGTATACCAGGCGTCTAATTTTATATACGCTGGTACATCTGATTCCGACATTTATTTATTTGAAGGCTATAAAATTCACCCAAGACAAACGCGCGACTTATTCAAGAAAGACGATAACGATACTAGACTTTCCATTAGACCGACTATACAACAGATGAAGGAATATCATGTATCAAGATATAAAGGTCATCAATTCAAGTATCTATATCTTCTAGGCAACCACAAAGAAAAAAAAGAATTGTTAAGTCATGCAACCTTTACCAGTCTTCCATATCCAAAGAAGAAAGATTTAACCTGGAAGACATATAATCTTGATTTAAAAAAATGGGTATCGTCATCTATGCCGCCATATAAAACAGACTTTAACCAGTCTATTAATAAAAAGATATTAATTGAATTAATGAAGAAGAAACGAAATGAAACAGAATAAATACACCGATATCTCATTCTTTTTTAAAAAAGATACCTACGATATCGATTCTGTACTAATCAAAAGTACAGACCAATATATCGCCTTCATATTTACAAATGAAGACGAAGCGATTCAGATTATGAATCATTTACGTTACGGCAAGACTAAAACCATTTCTTTTACGATTGCCGATACGTTATTTAAGGCGCATAATTGCGCGCTATACTCCCTATCTAATTATACTGATAATTCAACTGTTACAATCGCTTATGATTGGCTAACATCTGAAAAGGCATAATATGGAAGAAAACAATAGAGAAAAATTATTGAAAAAAGAAACTAATAAATTGAAGAAGATATTTAAGCCTTTACTAGACGATACATCGTTTAATATCGCGCAAGGATTAATTAATAACGCCGCCTTCATGCACATCACTCTTTTAAGTCTTCAGCAAGATATATTAATTCATGGCTGTACGGAAGAATATCAAAACGGCGCTAATCAATCCGGGATTAAGGAATCTTCTTCTATTAAAGTCTATAACAATATGATCCGCAGCTATAATACTGTTATTAAAAATTTAATAGGATTGTTACCAACAGAAAGACAATCCGACGTACAAGATACCTTAACGGCTTTTATTTCGAAGTAGGTAAAAAACGATGAATTATATCCAGCAATACTACGACGAAATAGAATCCGGTAAGATTGTTACGTCTAAGAAAGTAGCCGCTGTATATAAGTATTTAGTTTTTCATTTAACAGATACTACGTCGCCTTATATATATGATAACGATAAAGCATTACACGTTATCAGATTCATCGAATCATTTTGTAAGCACGGCGAAGGTAAATTAGCCGGTAAACCTTTTATCCTTGAATTATGGCAAAAAGCGTTATTATCGGCATTATTCGGATTCGTCGACAAGAAAACCGGATATCGTCAATTTAGAGAATTAATATTAATCGTAGCCCGAAAGAATGGTAAATCTGTATTCGCTTCGGCTATAGCTTTGTACTTACTGTATGCCGATAAAGAAGCTGGGGCGCAATTATACAGTGCAGCTACTAAGAAAGACCAAGCAAAAATAATATGGGAATCCGCTAAGAAGATGATAAATAAGTCGCCCGAATTAAAACGTCATGCCAAGATATATATTAGTGAAATCAAATGCGATATAGGCGAAGGCATATTTAAGCCGCTATCATCTGAATCTAATACATTAGACGGCTTAAATGTACATGCCAGTTTTATCGACGAATTACACGCGATAAAGGATAAAAACTTATACGATGTATTAGTCGACGGAATGTCAGCGCGTACGCAGCCTTTATCAGTTATAACTTCGACTTCCGGTATGATTCGCGATAATATCTATGATTTAAAATACGATGAATGTACCCGTATTATTAATAGATTCTTACAAGACGATTATACAGATCCGACAATTCTACCAATCGTATACGAATTAGACAATCGAAACGAAATCGGCACCCCTGAAAACTGGTTAAAAGCGAATCCTAATTTAGGCGTATCGAAGCAGATATCTTATTTACAAAACAAAGTACAAGCTGCAAAAGACGATAATAGACATTTACCGAATCTTTTGTGTAAAGACTTTAATATACCAGTAAATGGGAATACGGCTTACTTCGATATCGATACGATTATTAATACAAATACATTCGATATGGAAGATATGCGAAATTGTTATTATATAGGCGGCTGGGATTTATCTCAACAAATAGACTTAACATCGGCTTGTATGCTGTTTAAAAAAGCGTCTTCAGATACAATATACATTAAATCGATGTACTTTATTCCGGAAGATCGCTTAGCCGAATATGAAGCCCGCGACGATAAACCATATACAGCCTGGTACAATCAAGGACTATTAAGGCTTACGAAAGGTAAGAATATTAATCCTATGGATATATTAGATTGGTACGTTGAAATGCAAAACACATACGGCGTATTTCCTTTTAAATTCGGATATGACACATGGGGTAGCGCCCAATTAACGGAAGGGCTTCAAATGCAATACGGAAAAGATATATGCGAAGAAGTACGCCAAGGAAAGAAAACCCTTTCTATACCTATGCAGCGTATCAAGAATGATATCGAAGATAAGTTAATTAACTACAATAACAATCCTATAACGATATGGAATTTAGCTTGCGTCGAAGCTGATACAGATATTAACGGCAATATCCAACCGGCTAAGAATCGCAATAAAAACGGCATTAGGATAGACGGATTCGCCGCCTTACTTAATGCGTACACTATTTATTTAAACAATCAAGAAGATTATTCTTATATGAATTTATCTTACTAGTTTATCTATTAATTAAAAGAGGAATATAAGCCATGTTAGATATTATTTATTTCTTAATCATCATCATCTTAATATTTATTATAGCTAGATTCACATTACCGCTATTAATTGGATTGTTGGTATTATTGGCGGCAAGTATTCGTTATATCTATACTAACTTAAAATCTAAACTAAGAAAGGTACGTAAATAATGGAATTTCGAAATCTATTGTCTACTATCTTCGGCGATACTAAACAACCTATTAAGTTAGAAAATGCGCAGCTAATTAATTCATTTAATAGCTTAATCACTAACTATAATTCAGAAATCTATAACGATTTAACAGTTAGATCATGCGTCGACACTATCGCGCGCCACGTATCTAAATTAAAACCGGTACATATTATTAAAGACGAAGACGGAAGACATTTACAATCTACTACTATTAATAGCCTTCTTAATAGTAGACCAAACATCTATATGTGTACGGCGGATTTCCTTTATAAAGTTACTAGTCAATTATTATATTATGGAAACGCTTTTATCTTTTTACAAAAAGATACACAAAATAATATTATCGGCTTTTATCCGATTGACTTCGCGACGTGTGAATTAAAGGAAGTTAATAATGCTTTATATCTAAAATTTAACTTCTATACCGGTAAGACTATCGCCGTACCTTATACCGATATCATTCATATCAGACGTAACTTTTCATCTCATGACTTTCTAGGTCAAGACGCATACCAACCATTACAAGAAACTTTATCTAATCTTTTTAAAGCAAGACGAAGTATTTCGAATAAAGTAGAAAATTCCGGTAAGATTTCCGGCGTACTTAAAATTAAAGGTAATGTAGGGCAAGAAAATTGGATTACGCAAGCTAAAACATTCGCTAAGAATTTCATGTCTTTTACAAACGATACGGGCGGTATAGCTGCTGTAGATTCTAGTACTGATTTCGTACCGATTACGAATAGAGTAGAATCGGCTGAGGATACGCAATTAAAATACCTTCAATCGGAAGTATATTCTTATTTCGGTTTAACGGAAGCTATCATATCCGGTAACTATACCGAAACAGAATGGCAAGCTTTTTATGAATCTATTATCGAATCGATTAAGATTCAGCTATCACAAGAATTTACAGCTAAGGTATTTACAGACCAGGAAAGAAAGTACGGCAATCTTATCGACTTTAATTCGAATCGTTTAACGTACGCGTCTACGGCTAATAAGGTATCTATGGTTAAAGAGTTAGGGGCATTAGGCTTACTCACGACAAACGAAGCCCGCGAATTATTTGACTTACCGCCAGTAGAAGACGGCGATAAACGCTTAGTATCCTTGAATTATATTAATGCTGCTAAAGCCGACGAATACCAATTAAAAGAAAAGGAATAATATATAATGCTAGAAATTAGAAGCGCGGAAGAATCCGTATTAGAAACTAAAGAAGATATGTTTATCGCTGGTTATGCCCTTGTATTTAATAGTCCTACTTTTATCGGATCTATTAACGATACAGATTATTATGAAGTTATCGAAACATACGCCCTTGATAATTGTGATTTAACAGATATCGTACTTCGTTACAATCACGACGATAAGACGCAATTATTAGCCCGTACATCAAATAATACTTTATCTGTTAAAGTCGACGATATCGGACTATATATCGAAGCGACTATCGCTAATACGACGATGGGGCGCGATATCTATGAATTAATTAAACGCGGCGACATTTCTAAAATGTCTTTCGGATTTATCGTCGATAAGGATTCTTATAAAGGTAATACCCGTCATATCGAATCTATTAAAGCGATTAAAGACGTATCCGTAGTCGATTTCCCGGCATACGATGATACATCGGTACAAGCTATCTACCGAAACTTTAAACAAATTCAAGAAGAAGCTGAAACCAATCATCTACGCGAAGCGCTTAAAGCCGTACTTTTAACGGATTAATACGCTTATATAGTAGAAGGTTAATATCAAAAATAAACTAGTGCTATCTTATCAGGTGGCACTTTTTTAGTACTATTTTTCTTTTATTTAAAAGATGAAAGGCACATAATGGCAAGAATTGACGAAATTAACGCCCGAAAAGTTGAAATCCGTAGTCTTATCGATTCCGCGGATATGGAAACTTTAAAAGCATTTCAAACTGAATTAGCTAATCTCAACAGCGAAGCCGAAGAATTACGCGCCCGCGAAGAAGTAGCTAAGCAATTAGAAATTAATAACAACCTAGGAAATTCTATTAATTTAAAAGGACAACACGAAATGACAAATCCAACATTTGAATCTCAAGAATATCGTTCCGCTTTTATGGAATATGTAACTAAAGGTACTGAAATTCCTCAAGAATTTCGCGCAGCTGCTACATCTGTAACCGCAGATAATGGCGCCGTAATCCCTACGACTGTACTTAATGAAATCGTAACTAAACTAGAAGCATACGGCGATATCTTGCCACGCGTACGCCGTGTATCTTATCCGGCTGGTGTAACTGTACCGGCTTCCGCTACTAAATTCGAAGCAGTATGGCAAAATGAAAACGCTGTAGGCGATTCCCAAAAGATGACAACTGCTTCTATCTCCTTTACTGCTTATCAATTACGTTGTAACGCTGGCGTATCCTTCCAAATGGACGTACGTAGCCTTGCAGCCTTCGAATCCGCATTGGTTAAAAATGTAGTCGACGCTATGGGTAAAGCACTAGAAAAAGCTATCGTATCCGGTACTGGCGTAGGTCAACCGACTGGCATTACAGCAGCTACACCAGCAGCAAAAGTAGACGCTACAGCTTGCGACTACGCTACATTGGTTAAAGCAGTAAAAGCCGTACCAACTGCATACAAAAAAGATTTTGTATTTATCATGAATGAAGGTACAGCCCTTAACTTCGCTACTATGGTAGACAAAAACGGACAACCTATTATTAACGCTGGTATCGTGCAAGCCCCTCAATATCGCTTCTTAGGTCATGACGTAGTATTAACAGACGCTTTACCAGACTTCGACGCAGCAGTCGCAACTAATACAGTCGCTGTATTATTTGATTTGTCTAAATATATGCTTAATACTTCTTATGAAGTAGACCTCTATACATATACTGACAATGCTACACGTCAAAAAGTCTACGATTCTATCGCATTAGTAGACGGCAAAGTAATCGACGCTAACGGCTTAGTCTTCGTTAATAAAAAATAAGGATTTAACCTATGACGCTTGACGATGTAAAACTATATCTTCGAATCGATACCGATGAAGAAGATACAGAATTACAACAATTAATTAATGCGTCTATCGGCTATATCGAATCGACAACGGGAAAGAAATATAACGATAGTTACCCTTTAATGGGGCAGCTATCGTTATTACTTATATCCCATTGGTACACCAATCGGAATATGGCTAATAAATCGTCTATGATTGCCGAGTACCCTCATTCTATAACGGATATGCTTACGACTATTAAATATAACGCTACGTATGAAGAGGTTACACCATGATTCTAAATCCCGGAAGACTGAATAGACGTATTACATTTTACAGAAAACAAAACATTACAACGCCTAAAGGCTTTTCTACTGTACAAGATACGCAAGTCTACAAATGCTGGGCGGCTATCTATCCAGTCAGAAATATAGATAATACATCTAATTCTGTTATTCAGAATACAGACCAAACTAAATTTATTATCAGATATACTAAAAAAATTAATTTCGATACGAATATGACTATTAAATTTAAAGATAAAGTCTATCGGATAATCGGAATTACTGATCCGTATGATGATATGGAATCCCTAGAAATTATAGCGGAATCTATTAGCCGCGGTACTAACTCAAACGATAAGACACGGGGTACGAAATAATGGCAAGCCTTGAATTTCTAAATATAGACGACTTAATCGATAACATCGCCAACGCTATCGCCGACTATCCCGAAGAAGCCGAAAAGGCGTTAAATCGTACCGGACTAACCCTAAAAAAAGAATTAGCAGAAAAGACGCCGGCAACAGATACAGACCATAAAAAGAAACTAAAAAAATCATGGAAAAAGCGTGTAACCGGTACAGACCTTACCAATTTACAAGCCGAAGTATTTAATACAGCGCCACATATCGGGTTAGTCGATAGAGGGCATAGGCTAGTATCTAAAACTGGTAAGACTATCGGATTCGTACAGGGTAAACATTTTATCGATTCGACGACTAAGGAAGTCGGACGTATTGTACTTCCGGTCGAAATGGATAAAATGGTTAAAAAACTAAAGAAGAAGATAGAGGGATAACATGAATCAAATCGATATTTTGTCTTCCGTTAAAGATAAGATAGCGGATATCTATAGTTATCCTATTTATCTTGACGAAACTAAAGAAGGCTTCGAATCGCCATGTTTTTTCTTAAAGGCGATTCGGACGTCTAACCGCAACAATTACAACTATCAAAAGAATTATATATCGGTATACGTTACTTTCTTTTCCGAGAAAGGCACATTATTAGCCGAAGACTTATACGATATTCAAGATAAATTAATAGATAGTTTTACATACGGATTTTATCTATTAAATAAAAGACGTCATGTCTTAACAGAAAATCTACATACAGAAATTGACGGCGATGATAGCGATATCATTACTTTTTCTTTCGATATAAGTTACTTCGACGCCTTACCGAATACCGATACCAATAATTACGACATGATGAATACTTTACTATTACATGAAAGGTATAAATAATAATGGGCTTACCTGAAATTAGTGTATATTTCAAAGAAAAAGGCATCGCAGCCATTGAATCCGCTAAACGTGGTATTATTCTTCTTTTGTTGAATGATACAAGCGTACAAGCCGTTACGAAATATACAGTCTTCGATAATGACGATATCCCCGATACATTATCCGAAGACAATAAAAAACAATTAGAATTAGCATTAATCGGCTATCAAACTACGCCTTATAAAATCGTAGCTTTAACATTCCCTAAAGGTGCTAAAGTAACCGATATCAACGCTAAATTAAAAGCAGCCGAAGCTATTAAATTTACGTATCTAGTGTATCCGGAAGCAACAGCGGAAGAAACTTCATCTATCGCTACATGGATTAAGGCACAACGTACGCAAAAAGACAATAAAGTTAAAGCTGTATTATTTAAAAACGCAGCCGATAACGAAGGTATTATTAATGTTACAAACGAATATTTTGAAGTCAAAACTAAGAAATATACCGGTCAACAATACTTATCCCGTATCGCTGGTTTAATTTGCGGTACACCTGCTACAATTTCTTGTACATTCGCGCCACTTCCTGAAGTTACCGGCGTAGAATTCGTCGACAAAGAAACACTAGACCGACGTATCGACGCCGGTGAATTTGTAGTATTCGATGACGGCGAAAAAATCAAAGTAGCGCGCGGCGTTAATTCCTTTGTAACTACAATCCAAGAAAAAGGGAAATCCTTTAAGAAAATTAAATTAGTCGAATTAATGGATATGATTCATGACGATATTAAGAAAACAGCTGAAGATAATTACTTAGGTAAATACGCCAATTCTTATGATAATCGCTGCTTACTAGTTACGGCGATTAATGGTTATTTTCTTGAATTAGAAGCGGCTTCGCTAGCCGAAAAAGGACATAATAATTGTACTATCGACGTCGACGCAACTAAGATTTATCTTATGAAAAATGGACGCAAAACTAAAGAAGAATTAAAAGCCATGAAAGATATCGACATTAAATACGAAAATATCGGCGATAATGTCTTCTTGACTGCTGAAATGTCTTTACTTGACGCAATCGAAACAATTAAATTACCTATCCATATCTAATAAAGGAAGTATCCCCATATGCAAAATTACGAAGCTAAACAAACCATTAACGGCACTCATGGCGAAGTATGGGTTAACTCCCATTATTTAGCCGAAGTTATTAGCCTTAAAGCACAATATACTTTAGATAAAACAGAAATTAAACGCGTTAAGCATTTATCTAAAGCATACAAAGTTATCAGTATTACAGGTAAAGGAAGTATTAAACTTCATAAAGTAGATAGCTTCTTTCTAAAATCCATGGCGGAAGATATCCAAGCTGGTAAACAGCCTGTATTTACTATTGAATCTAAATTGAATGATCCGGACGCTAAAGGCGAAGAAAGAATTATTATCCGCGACGCTACATTCGATACGCTTAACCTTATCGACTGGGAAGCCGGTAAAGTTGGCGAAGATTCCTACAATTTCACATTTTCCGAATTTGAGATTATGGAATCTATCGACTAATTACAACTAAATCATAAGGGGGCTTTAATAGCCCTCTTATCTTTTATTTAATAGAAAGAAGATATATATAATGGCTGAAATTAATTTAGTCGATACCTTACTTAATAAGGATATCGAAACACTAACTAAGAAGGATACTTGTACTTATATAGTAGAATCCTTATCTAAAAAAACTAACTCTAATTTTGAAATCACCTTACAAGCATTAAACGCAAACGATTTTATGCGTATTCGTCGACAATGTACCTCTACAGATAAGAAAGGTAGAAGCAATATGGACGAATCTAAGTTTACGGCTAACTTACTTCTTGAAGGTATTAAGAATCCGGATTTACATAATGAAGCATTAGTACGCCATTACAAGGTAGCAACGCCGGCAGAATTGGCTATGTCTATGTTTACAGTAGGCGAAATCGGCGATATTGTTACTAAGATTAACGAATTATCCGGCAATACTATCGAAGATTCTGAAGAAGCTGAAGACGAAATAAAAAACTAATTAACACCAATAGAGATATACAAACTATGTACTTCTTATATCGGTATCATCATATGCTACCTAGTACATATTTTAAGTTGCCTATTGGTGAAAAAATTGTAGTTAATGCCTTTGTAAGTTATGAAATAGAAAAGCGAATCGAAGAATCCGAATCGCTGAAAGGTAATTAATGGCTACAGTAATAGACGCAATTATTAAATTGCAAGACGAAATGTCAGACAAGCTAAAGGCTGTTAATAGCAATCTAAAAAAGACTGATAGAATGGCTAAGGCTACCAGCAAAAGTATCGCGAATATGGGTAAGAAGTTTAATGGCGCAGCTAGTGCATTACAACCCTTCGCCATGGCGGCAGTCGGTACGGCTACCCTAGCAGTTAATGCCTTCGCTGATTTCGATACCAAACATCATGCCATGCTAAATAAACTAGACGAAGAAACGCGTAAAAGTGCTGATGTATCTAAGCAGGCTTTTACAGATATGTCTTTAGGTATCGCCAAATCAGCCGAAGAATTAGTCGGCATAGCTAACTCATTAGGCGGCGCGATTGACGGATTGACTGGTAACGAATTAAATAAAATGACGCAAGAAGTCGCAAAATTCGCTATCGCTACCGATACGGCTTCCGACGTTGCTTCTAATATGGTATCGAATACAGTTAATGCCTTCAAATTGCCAGCTACTGAAGTACCTAAATTATTAGACGCAATTACGGCAGCTTCTAACTATTCTTCCGCCGATGTAGCCGATTTAGGCGAAGCACTATCCAAATGTAGTGCAGCGGCTTCCGGCATGAATCAGAATGTATATGATACGTCGGCAGCCTTAGCCGTATTAGCTAATTCCGGCGTTAAAGGTAGCGAAGCTGGTACGGGATTATCTAATATCTTCGAAAGAATGGCAAACCCCGCAAACGTCGTAAACCTTACTGGAATCGGCGTACAAGTCTTTGACGCAACCGGTAAAATGCGTAGCTTAGTCGATATCGCTACTGACTTCGATGAAAAGACTAAGAATATGACGGGCGCGCAAAAACAATATATCGCATTACAAGCCTTCGGCGATGTAGGCGGACGCGCCTTCGCTAAATTAGCCGGCAACGCTGAAGAGTTTAAGAAACAACAGAAACAAATAGCAGATAGCCAAGGTACTATGAATAAAGCCTATGACGATATGAATCAATCATTAGGCAGTAGTATTCAGTTAGCTAAAAATAGCGCCATGGCTATTTTATATAAATTAGGCGAAAAGCTAGCGCCACAAGTTAAGCAGATCAGCCAATACATCGCCGACTTAGCTAAAAAAATATCTAGCGCAAATGACGGCACATTAGACTGGGTAATTACTATCGGTAAATTAATAATCGGATTATATGCCGGCTTTAAAATTATCGGTACTGGATTAACTATCTTTTCTAAAATTACTGCTAATATGAATACTATTAAATTAGTATTTAATATCGTTAAGATTGCCGGAAGTGGATTATTTAAAGCCCTTATTATCGGTATCCGCGCCGTAAGCGCTGCATTTATGAGTAACCCTATCGGCTTTGTTATCGGCGTAATCATTATAGCTATTATGTTATTGTGGGCTAACTGGGATATAGTTAAAACCTATTTAATAGCTGGCTGGGAAATGATTAAAGCTGCATTTAACGCCGCCGTATCATGGTTTACAGGTACTATCGTACCTGGCTTTACTTCCGCTATGCAAGCATTAGGCGACTTCTTCGGTAACATATGGGAAGGTATTAAATCCGGCGTATCCGGCGCGTGTGAATTTATTCGAAGCACAATTAATACTATCATAGGCGTTATTAATGGATTATCCTTTACTATCCCGGACTGGGTACCAGGATTCGGCGGTAAACAGTTTAGTATGAATATCCCATTACTATTTACCGGTACCGATGATTGGAAAGGTGGTTTAGCTAAGATTAACGATCAGGGTGGTGAAATTGTAGACCTTCCTTCCGGTACTAGAGTAATGCCACATGATAAATCAGTAAGGGAAGCCCGCGAAATGGGTAGACGTGAAGCGATAGTATCTAATAATAAAACATCTAATACTATTAACATTGCTAAATTAGCCGATTCGATTACAGTACGCGAAGAAGCCGATATCGATAGAATCTTAACCGGTTTAGTTAATAAATTACAAGTACACGCAATTAATACTATGGAAGGGGCTGTATAGAATGTCATTATTTACGAGTAGCACAATCGAAACTATCGTTAATAAAGGGCTAGCGCAATTATTTAACCTAAATACATTAGCCAATACAGCCGAAGACGGACAAATTATTTTAACGGGCAAAACCGGTAGTATTACGCTACCGGTACCGCCGCCGTCTTATTCCGTTAAGGTAGCTAATAATAATAGTATTGTTAATATCCAATCATTAGGCGAAATTAATATGATAGGTAAGACCGGACTACAAAAGATATCCTTTAGTACTTTCTTACCAGGAATCGACAATACCTTTGTAAACGCAGTCGATACATCGGACTATATTAGTCGTATTAATGCGTTACGTACAGCAGATACTTATTGTCATCTTACTATCGTCGGTACGAATGTAGATTTAGACGTTACTATCGATTCTTTTGATTACGAAGAAGCGTCGCCAGTAGGTGATATCGATATATCTTTATCGTTTACAGAATACAAACACATCGGCGATATTAATAAACAAATCGAAGATAAAACCGGACTTAATAAACGTAAAATTACAGCCTTAGACAAAGTAAAAGCTAACTTAGTATATCGTAAAGGTGATACGCCATTAACCTTCTTAAATCGTGCAATCTCTAAAACAGACAATCGCGGTTTAGACGTAAACCAGTCGAAATACTTATCGTATGCAAAAACTTTAGTTAAGACGGCAAGCAGTAAGAAAATATCCTTTAACCCTGGCGACTTAATTAACATTCGAAAAAATAACGATAATTCATTATCGGCAGTCGTTAATAGTAAGGAATTTCCATTAAAAGAATCGGCTTCTAAATTTAATAGCCCTTCTAAGGTGAAATCATGAATAAATTTAAGTTTATGATAAATGATACCGACGTAACAGATTACATCATATCTTTTACGTGGTCAGGTGATAACCAAGAAGCAGCTAGAAAAATAGAATTTACTATCGCATTTAATAATGTAACGAAAGATAGTACCTTTACTAATCCTAAAATAGAAATCGGCGATAGTGTAACTGTTAAATACATCGAAGATATATCGTCTTTGGAATCCAAAGAAATTATCTTATTCAAAGGTAAAATATGGGTACATAATCGCAATACGCAAGGTTACGACAAATCTTTTACCGCTTATGATAATCTAATATATCTAGCCAAGTCTAAACTAAATAAAAAGTTTAAGAATACGACTGTATTAGATGATTTGAAGCAAGTAGCGAATGAATGGGGCTATAAAATTGTATTAGACGAAGGCGTCAAATTAGACGCTAAAGGCGATTTTATAGCCGACGGCATGACGGCTACGGAAATATTTAAAAAGGCTTTATCCCTACAATCGGCAAAAGACAATAACAAATATTCCGTTATGGCGATAGATGAAAACAATAACATTATTATTGGCAATAATGCGACGAATCATATCGCTAATTTTTCGCTATCGGATAAGACTAATATTATGTCATCATCTCATGGCGAATCTATCGAAAATCTTGTAAGCCTTGTATATATTGCCGATAATAACGGCGATACCTCACCGGATCGCGTCGTAAAAGGTGAATGGGCTTACGATAAATTCGGTAAAGTAACCGATATCTATAAACCGGACGAAAAAGTAGATACTAAAACAGCAGCTACGAAATTACTACATTCCGTAGATATTGACGCTAGCTTAGACGCAATCGGTAATATCTATTGCGTAGCTGGTAAGAGTATCGAAATCCAAGAAGAAAACTTGAAAGGTAAATTCTTTATTAAGTCAGATTCCCATACCTTCAGTAACGGGCAGCATACGATGAATTTAACGCTAGACTTTACGCAGGTACTTAAATAGTCTTTTAAAAGAAAGATACTTTTATTATGAATGAAACACCTGAAAGCCAATTATTCGGCATACTTAACGGCGTCGCTAAAAATAACCAACCGGAAACAATTCAGATAGGCAAGGTATTAGCGCCGCCGCCGAATATTAAAGTACAATACAAAGACTTTATCTTAGAAAAAGAAGACGTATGGATTAGCGAATATCTATTAATTGGATATGAAAGGACGGCAAAAGGTACTATCGTATCTGAAACACAACCGCGCGGCGGTGGTGGTGGATACGCTGCATATGCTAGCCATACACACGATATTAATAATCCGTATACCGATAATATCATCTATACGGATACGTTGAAGCCAGGCGAATACGTATCGATTATGCCGATACAACAAGTCGAAGGCACGACACAACAATATATTATTTTAGATAAAATAGTACATTTATAGAAAGGGCATATATGGCTAATCCATTTATTAATAGTACGGCTGATACAGTCGTATCAACAAATAAGCTACCATATTTAACAGAATATGCCTGGGATTTTACAAACGATAGATTTTTAAAAAATGCCGACGGGCAGCATATTATAGTTACCGAAAACGAAGCCTTAAAGGTATGGATTTATAAAACGCTGAAGACGGAAAGATTTAGATACGTCGCGTATCATGATTCCTACGGCATTGAGTTAGAAAAATATATCGGTCAAAACAATATTAAAAATGTAGGTGAAATGATTAAAGCCGATATAAAGGAAGGCTTATTAGTAAATCCCTATATCGTATCTATCGACAATATGACTATCACGAAGCAAGAAGACGATATTATCGAAATTACGATTACACTTACATCTATTTATAAAAAGACAACGTATAAGGTGGTGATATAATGCCCGATATTTTTGCTTCCCAAGATGTAAATACGATTCAAAAAAGATTAGTCGATTATATCAAGCAGCACGGCACGGAAGAAAGTGTTATCGAAGGTACATTTAAACGCGATATCGTTAATAGCACCGCCGAAGAATTTAAAAACGTCTATTTTGAAATGGATATGTTACGCGACGCCTTCTTCGCGTCAACTTCCTGGGGCGATTACTTAACAGAAAAATGTAAAGACTTCGGAATCGATAGAAAGTTAGCTGCTAAGGCTAAAGGCGTAGTAACTGTTAAAGGTAACGCCGCTGCATGGATTCCGAAGAAATCATTATTCCAATCCGTAACCGGACATAAATTCTATACTACCGAAGAATCTTTTATCGAAGATAACGGCACGGCGACTATACCAGTCGAAGCCGAAAATGCTGGATCAGAATATAATATCGAATCCGATATGATTACACTTATTCCGATGAGTATAGGCGGCGTTACATCGGTTACAAATCCTAAGCCGACTTATGACGGATTCGACGAAGAATCAGACGAATCATTATATCAACGATATAGCGACTATATCCGTACGCCGGCAACTTCCGGCAATATCTACCACTATAACAACTGGGCGACTTCCGTAGTCGGCGTAGGTGGCTGTAAGGTAACTGAATTAGTCGAAGGAAATGGCACAGTAGGCGTAGCTATCGTAGATAGTAACGGCGATAAAGCTAGTCAAGATTTGATTAAAAAAGTTAAAGCCTATATCGAAACAGTTAGACCAGCCGGCGCAAAAGTTATAGTATCGACACCGGATATTATTACTATCGATATCGTCGTAACCGGCGTAGAAGGTACCGGCACTGTAGACTTATTTAAAGAAGGCTTAACGAAATACTTTAAGAAAAACGGATTTAGAATTAACAAAGTAACGCAAGCCGATATAGTTAAACAATTATTTAATGCTGGTTATACAGACTTTTCTTCTTTGTCTATTAATAATAAGAATGATTCTGTACAGTTAAACGGAAAACTACCGAAGATTGGAAGCGTGATTATAAATGCCTAGACTTGATAAAAGTATCGGTACTGATTTTATGCGCCAGGAAGATACTAATATATTAAGGTATCTTCCGGATTTCCTAGAAACGTCTACGACATTCAAATTAACAGGGGATAGCCAATCAGCGGAACACGATAAGCAACGCGAAGCCTTATTAGATTTATTTAACCAATGTTTTATATCTACCGCTACATGGGGATTAACGCTATGGGAAAATGATTTATTTTTAAAAGTCGATGAATCCGATTCCGTTGAGAATCGAAGACGTCGCATATGGAATAAATTACAATCTAAAAAAACTTCGACGATACAATTTTTAACTGATTTACTTAATAACTATGTAGAAGATAAAGACGGCGATATCGACGAAATCTACGATAGATACCAGCTAGAATATCACATAAAAGACGGCAGTATCACAAATTGGACGGATTTATTAGCCGCTATACATCAATGGAAGCCGGCACATTTAGGATTCTATTTTATTACTCATACCGACTTAGGTGAATCCGTTTACTTTTCCGGCGTCGTATCGGACTACGAAGAAATCTATATTCCGTGTAACGCTGATTACGCTATGAATATAGATAAGACGGAAGCCGATTACATTAATGACTTATCTAATCATAGTAGATACTAGAAAGGACATTTCATATAATGCCTAATAAAACAGGGGATTTTTTGCCCCTACAATTAACAAATGCCGGGCGTGATATGCTTACGCAAGGGCGCGCCGGTCATGTATTAACCTTTACTAAAGTAGCTATTGGCGAAGGTACAGCAACTAGAACAGCGGTAGATAGTTTAACAGCTTTAAAAAGCTATAAATTATATCTTCCTATCGCTAAAAACGAAACAGTACACGCCGGACAAATGCGCTTACAATTTAGAGTAAATAACAAAGTTGTAACTACTGGATTTTACTTCCGGGAAATTGGCTTATATGCAAAAGTAGATAACGGCGAAGAAAAACTATACGCCTACACTACTTGCGGCGATAAAGCGCGTATGATTTATGATAATACATACCCTATTCAAGAAAGAGTTATTAACATTGATACAGTAACTGATAACGCGCCTAATGTAAGAGTTATCCTTGATTGGTCGATAGTTTACGCTACGCAAAAAGATATTATCGACATGATTAAGCCACATAAGGAATTAGCAGAATTAGACCACCCGGACGAATCCGTAACGACTAGAAAATTAAAAGATAAATCTGTTACTTTACCTAAATTAGCCGATGACGTAAACGATTTACTTCAAAAAACTTACGTTAAGAAAACAGGCGATACCATGACTGGCAGCCTTACACTTACTAATAATAGCGAATTATTTATCGCTGCTACTGGTGGTAATCATTCTATATCTAATACTGGTAATAATCTTAATCTAGGTAATCCGTCTATTACTAAAGAATCTAACTTATGTAGTAAGAATCGTCCTAACTGGGATAATGGTACAGATAAAAAATTAATAGCCCTTGAAGAAGACGTTATTAACGAAACTAGAAAATATTTACCATTAACCGGCGGTAATTTAACCGGCGATTTAACAATTAAGGATAAAGAAGTAGGGCGTTTATTCTGTAATAAATTACCACGATTAACGCCGTTAATTGACTGGGATAAAATGAGTATCGTCAGAAATAATACGAATAAAACAACGTTTAAGACTACTAGAAATGGCGAAACTGTACAAGTGATATGTCCTAACTGGTGCTTATTCAGTCAATCAATGGGGACAATATATTTTGAATCCGGCGATATTTATTTAAAAGAAGAATTTACTAATTATGATAAATTGTTAGTCGTAACGCTAGGCAGTAATAATCATCAATCTATCAGATGTAATATTATTGATTGCGGTATTCTTGAATGGTATATGAATAATCTACCTATAGTACCATTAACAGGATCTACACCAGTATCCAATGGATATTGGGGCTTATATCCTTTTAAATTATGGGGTACAAATACAAAAACATCGACGACTAAGTTATTATCATGCTGGATTGAAACTACTGATATGATTGAAATTTACGGAATCAAATATTAAGGATATATATTACTATGTTTATCTTACTAAAAAAAGATGAAGTCATAGGGGTTAGCGACTATAAAGAGTTATTAGAAGCTACGATACAAGACGGCGAGAAAATTGTATCGGAAGAAGACTATATTAAATCATTTACACTAGAAGACACTATTAACCAACCTTTAAAAGATGATAGTACATCTGATAATACACCTTCTACATCTTCTAGTAATAATGACAATGACGATTCTTCCGATATTAAATTAGACGCTATCTATGTATTAGAAGCTATAACAGATTTACAAACACAATTAGAAGAATTACAAGAGGTACCACATGAAGAAAGCAGCACCGAAGAAATTAAAACCCTGGCTAATTAGCGCATACGCTAAGTTAGTTATGGCTGGTAAGTATACACTTAACGAATCCGAAGTAACGGAAGACGTGCAACTAGTACCCGAAGCATACCAAGAAGCCGTATCCGAATTTTTGATTAAATATAATAAAGGTTAATGATGAATAATATCGACATGATATTAGAAATCGTCAAGGATATTAGAAATACTATCCATGATTTCCAACAGCAACAAAACGAAATAAGTAAAAGGGTATCTCATGTAGAAGTTACTTTAGAAGAAATGAAGAATAAATTAACTACACACGAAACCCAAATTAATAACCTTGATGATAGAGATAAGAAAACGCAAGGAATCGTATTATTTTTTGCCTTCGCAATCCCTATAGTCATCGGTATATTGGAAATTATCTTTTAATTAAAAGGTGAAATATGGATTTAAAAAATCAAGCTATTAAATCCATAAAGGGCGCGTATAGTAACTTTCGTATTAGTAGGATTCAACCTACTGGCGTTATACTTACGCGCCTATTAGTCTTAACGATGATTTTGCCTATACTGTTTGTAATAACTGAATTTATCATGTCTTTTATTCGCGGCTTTGTTAATGATGATAGTTACAGGATCATCACTACCGGCATTACGATTATAGACCATATATTCATACCTTCAGTATTAACGGCGATAGTCGGATTTTTAGGCTTATGGATTGATAAAAATAATAATGGTATCCCTGATAGATTGGAAGAAGAAGATAAAAAATGAAAGTATTTATAAATCCTGGACACGACTTACAATACGATAGCGGCGCAATTAATAGTACTTATGGTATTACTGAAGCCAATATCGCCAAAGCTATCGGCGATAAGGTAGCGTACTACTTGAATCAAGTAGGCTACGAAACGCAAGTTATGCAGTCGGATAATCTAAATTACGATTCAGATTATGCCGATAGACCTTATCCGGTATGCGTGGCGGCTAATGATTGGAATAGTGATATATTTGTATCGATTCATTGTAACGCTGCTAATACGCAAGCTAAAGGCACGGAAACCCTAATATATGGATTCGGTGGCGATTCTGAAGAATTAGCGAATTGCGTACAAAAACAAATTATTAATAGTTTAGGTACAATCGATAGAGGTATTAAGGAAAGACCGGAATTAACTGTATTAAAGCGTACACATATGGCGGCTATTCTTATAGAAACTGCTTTTATCGATAATGATGATGACGCCTTACTATTAATAAACAATCAAGATGATTTCGCCCGCGCTATCGCTAGAGGTATAACCGATTATGTATCTTTTAAATAAAAGATTAATACTTATTATAGTATCGATAATTACTACGCTAATACTATTAATAGTATCGTGCTATTATTTCTATCATAAGGGTTTATCTGATAAAGATGTACCGATTCAATATATTCCAGCCGTTACGCCGGAATATGTTAAGACGGCACAAATTAACGCCGGTAAATATAAATCCGATTCCGATGTAAGGGAAGTAACCCGTATTATCGAAAAAGAATCGAAACGTACGCCGGACGTACAATATGTAACCCTTACACAAAAAGAAGCAGATAACCAGGCGCAGCAATTAGCTAAAAAAAATAAATCTGATTACGTCTTAAAAGAAACGAAATCAGATCAACAACAAATTAATAATAATTTCTATGCCATTACGCAAGAAAAGAAACATCGTATCGGTGTAGGCGCTGCATATATCGATAACGATATCTACGTAACGGCACATTATCAAAATGATAGACTACGTATCGAAGCATATAAAGGTATAAAATCCCATTCGTCTAAACTAGACGGCGTAGGCGCTTCTTACGATGTAGTCAAATTCTAATACCAGCCGCATACTATTTTATTAGTATGTTAATATATATATCGCCCTCTATTTCATTATAGGGGGCTTTCTTTTTTTTGTCTTTTAAATATAATTCTTTTTTGATTTCCTATACTAATTTACGGCTAAGTACTAAGGCGTAAATTTGACAAACGCCACGAAGTGGCGTATCAAGTGTAGGCACTAAGCAACGGCTTTCAGCGCATAGAATCCCCATTGAATCACGAAAATAAAAAAATAAACGTATTCAATGAGGAATCCTATTCATATGTTAAGTGCAGTATACTGAAGTATCCGTATTCCATATGCCCTATTTATAGCCGATATTCTACTATCGTATATATTATTACGCGTCTTAATCCATGCCCTACGTATCGTATCATTACTGATACGTCTATATAATCCCGCCACTTTCGCAGCTGCTAGAATCGAAATCTAGCGATTAAACCATACCCATTGTAGCTGATTTATCCGCTATTTCATCGCTAAGCGGAATGGGCGTCGCTACATCTTCTACCCTTTAGGGAATACGCTTCTTGAAATAGGTACGAAGCCGTAAACCCTATCCATTTATTGCAGCGGCTGTATAAAACCGTAGGCGAAACTATTACAATCGCTTTCTATTTATATAGCCCTATTGGCGAGGGCTTTATTTACTAAGTAAATAATTCCGGATCTGTTTTAAGCAGCTATCCGGCTAGCTGGCTGCATGATTCTATTAATACCCTATACAGCGGGGCAACAAAAAAAGCATAGCCCATAAGATATATCTTTAATATCTTAGCTATGCTAAACAAGTACCCATTTTATAGAGTAAAAACAGTTTATATAGTTGTATTAACTACTGTTTATATGCTATAATTAGTGTACAAAATAACAAGTTAGCAAGTATTGAGAGTACTTGTCTAGCATATGCCTTCTAATTCTATTGGCGTAGAATTGGTAGGCTTTTTTTTTGCACTTTTTATTTATTATTGTGTAGTGATGTAATCATCTTATACAAGATATTGAGTTACGAAAATCAATATCGTTATGTATATAATATCATTTCTATTTCATTTTGCCAATAAAAATTATTTACGAAGCCTTTATCTAAGCCGTTACACACTTTAAAAGTTTATTATCTTTTATTTAAAAGATAAAACTATTAAGGAAAAAGCACCAGGGTTTATATACTGGTGCTTATCCTATATCTTCTTTTGTACTCATCATCATAATATATCTAATAACGTATAAAATCAATTATACTATATATCTTTTATTTAATAGATTTCTTATCTATTTACAAAAAGACAAAATATATGTTATAGTTTAATCAATAGAAAAGGGGGCTAAATTATGAGTATAGTCGCATTTATTAACCAAAAAGGCGGCGTTGGTAAATCATTACTATCCTTTAATATTGGTATGTATTTATCATCTATTAAAAAGAAGAAAATATTATTTGTAGATTTAGACGCGCAAGCCACTTTAACGGATTTAACGATTCCGACGATAGACGTAGAATATACGTTATTTGATTTACTTAAAAGAAAGGGCACTGATCCAGCTAGTGCAATTATTAGTACGGATAACTTCGATATTATCCCTGGCGATATTCAAGTAGCTGGCTTATCTTCTAAAATTCAAAAAAATAGCTTATTGGATATCTTAAAAAGCATTAAGAAGAAGTATGATTATATTATTTTAGATTGCCCGCCGTCTTTAGGCAGCATGAATATAGCAGCGCTATATGCAGCCGATACTATTATTAGTATAGTGAAACCTGATATCGTATCGACTAGAGGATTAAATTTACTATCGGATACGATTAGATCGGAAGTATCTCAAAAAAGAAAAATAACCGCCGTTATCGTTAATCAATATAAAAAGCGTAAAATATCTGAATTGACTGTACAACTTACTAAGCAAGATTATCCGTTATTGGATACCTTAGTACGTGATTCTTCAGCATTATCGGAAAGCGCTAGTATATCGCAATCAATCATAGAGTATGGAAAAAATAATAACGGCTATAAGGATATCGAAGCCGTTACGGAAGAAATGTTAAGTAAGGGGATTTTATAGCATGGCACGTATGGAATTAACTGAATATCTAAAACTAAAGCAAAAACAAAATAATAAGAAGAAGCCTAAGCGTAAAGCGATTATCGCAAAAGAAAAAGATAATCGCGGGCGTAAGCCTATTTATGATAACGCCGACGACGTTAAGAATGTAAATGGATTCTTTTACGTCGACGATTATATCGACTTTTGTAATCTTGCCTATACGTTACGTTATACTCAAATTACATTAGCTAATAAACTTTTTACCGATTTATTCGAATATTTACGCGATACTAATAATACAATCGATACTATGTTTTTACGGGGTATCGGTAAGGAAGCTAATAAAGATAATTGTGTTAAGAAAAATATCCGTTTGTATAAAAATATCCATGAAGAATATGATACGTTACGCAAAACGTCGAAACGTACTATCGCCGATATCTTTAATTGTGCTATTGAATTATTTAAACACAATAATCCGGACTTCGAAATTATAGAAAATCCAAGAATCAATATTAACGATTTTAAGATTTTACCGATGAAAGGAAATTTCCGTACAAAATAAATAGGTATATCATAATATACTATTTCTAATAAATCGATATAAATATACGTTACTTTTAATAGGTTTATTCAATAAAATACAAATAATTATACAGATAGTAAACCAGCTTTTAAAGGAAGCCAGGTACTATCTGTATTTTTTTGATTAAAATTACTTCCGATACCTATACACTTATCGGAAATTATAAGTTATTAGCCTTTTATAAGTCGTACATTGAAAACCTTCGCTAAATAAGAAATTGCTTCCTTAAAATTACAATCTTGTAACATCATCACACAATTAATAATATCGCTTCCGTGGCTATCACCATTACCAGCACAATCCGGATTGAAGCAATAGTATCGGTAGCCTTCTTTATCGTTGCCGATGATATTGGCGGAATCGTTTGTATCGTCATGGAAGATACAGTTAAATAATCCATGATCCGGTACACCTAGGAAATCAGCTAAATTATAACGCTTTACTAGTTTTTTGAAGGTAGAAGACGTTAATTTCATACCATTAATAGTATCTTTTAATAAAAAGATAGATTTTTGACGGATTGCCTTAATACGTTGGTTATCGATTTTAGACATATCCTTAGTCGTATGATTTTGTACGGCTTTAATAGTAGTCGGATACATAGTTAGATAGTCATTACAAGCGGATTCGATATCGTCTTTGGATTCTGTTAATTCATGTACAAAATCATCGATATCATATCTTACATTATTAGAATCGAAGATAGTTACTTCATATTCGTCATAGTCGCCCTTCTTCCATATACTACCTGGCATACGTAATACGCGGGCTTTATCGGATACGGCAGTATCGGCTATCTTAATAGTCCTAACTAACATATCTTCAGCAGCTTGCCATAATTCGCCATTTTCAATAGGATTAATAGCCCATATACAATGATATCCGTTACGCGTATCGGTAATAACAGTCGGTACTAATGGAAGGCTATAAATGACTTCTAACATCGCTTCTTTTCGTTTAGCGACTTCTTCTAAAGTAAAGTAATTACCTTCTTCGTCTTTACCAGCGTCGATATCGATAAATAGATTTCGGTACGTCGTAATATCAGACGCCCTACGCTTACCAGCTTTACGGGATTCATTTACTAAGAAGAATGTATTAGTAGTATCGCCGAAGTGGTAGATATCAGCTTTTTTATTGTTTAATACTAATTCATTGAAGATTGGTAAATGATTTGTATCGTCGTCGTTTTTAGTCAAATATTCGGTAGCTTCCGTATGCGTATGTGTACCATATTGGCTATAGTAAGCGTCGGTAAACATAGCGATTGTAGTATCATCTAATTTCTTATCAATGTCAGATTTAAATAACCAATACGCTAATGGTGTAATACTATAATTTAACTGCATTACAGCCGGATTCATGAATATAGCTTCATAAGTAACGTCATTATTAGAAATCCATTTATTAACCTTAAATATATTAGCCTTTGTACATCTGGCAAAAAACTTTTTGAAGGCGTCTTTTTTTAGTCCTAATACTTCTTGTAAATCCGTCTTTTTCATAGGTACTTGACGTCGATTAATCGGATCATAGCATTTTAAAGTACTATCAGATTTTAAATGTGTGGATACAACTCTTACCAGCTTTAATATATCGCTGGCGGTTAATCCTCTACCTTCAAAATCAAAAGTATAGTCGATACTGACTTTAGTACTAAATAACTTCGCTGACTGTAAACGCCCTTCTTCAGTTACGACTGTAGTATCAGATTGATAATATTTTTTATTGTCATCGGCATGGGTAAATATCACATTTTTCATAGTTTTATAATCTCCTACTAGTGCTTAAATTGAATGTGTTTAATATCTGTAAGATATTCGATAGAATCTTCACGCTTTTCTCTTTCTTTTAAGCCACGCGCAGTATAACAGCTATATTCATTACGATTCTTAATATCGGACTTATTATTTCTATCCTTGAAATATAGGCTATCAATAATCGAATCATATTCATAAGAGTTATTAGCCTTCGAAAGGAAGCCGATAATTTCAGCTTCCGTATATTTGTCATGGCTTAAAAGAGTATTAGCGAATTTTAAAGTATTAATGTTACTTTCCATAGTGTAAATGCTTTTCAAATTGAATTAATGCGTTATGATACACGCCGTTAAGAGTGGATTTTGTAATACCTAACATAGTAGCTACTTCAGCTTGTGTATAACCTTCGATACAGATTTTTTCTAAGATAAATTGATGACGTGGCTTTAATTTATGTAATGCTGCTTCTATATCGATAAGGTATCCGATAACTTCAATATTATTTGTTGCGTTTGCTTTAAGCTGGCTATACAAACTTATTACTTTCTTAGAATCCATTTATTCATAGCCTTTCTGATTGCTTTTACTAAGTATTTGACGATGATAATTCCGATGTACAGGCTTAAAAGGATATGAAGGGCAGTAATGAATGTATCCCATATCATTAATGCTAATATCGCGCATACCATGTAAAAGATTTCTTCATTTCTAATTAGTTTTTTCATTTTGTACCGCCTTGTAAACTAACTCATAATTATCTAATTTGTATTCCCGTATCAAGATTCCTAAATCCTTTAACAGCTTACGATTAACTATCTTTACTTTGGATTGATAAAGCAGCTTCTTATTCTTGCCGTAACTGTATGTATTCGTAATCAATGTCTTAACGCTGGTATCGTCTTTAATCGATTCGGCGTACGCCCTGAAGGCTTTTCCGTCGTAGACATAACATCGATTTAATTCGGGGAAGACGCTAAATATGTAATCTGCTTCAGTAACTAGCGCCCAACCTTTACTATCAGTAGTTATATTACTTACTACTTCGATACATTGATTCGAATATTTAGAATTATCCGTCTTAACTTCGATAAGTGATTCATTACTAGTAAGGATCGCTTTTACATCATTAGACTTAGACAATTCGTATGACGTAATAAAATCGACGTCGATACTTCTAAAAGCTGGCGTATCGCATTTAAAGACGTCTTTATCTTGCTTAGTCTTTAAATAATTCTTAACCCATGCTTCGCCGTAATCGCCAAGTACTACATCTTGACGGAATGACTTAGATAATTGTGAAATCGTTGTATTATTCATGCTGTACCTCAAAGATTGCAAAATATATTAATGAAGGTATTTCATTTATCTATTAAAAAAAGACAAACTATTTACTATTAATGAAGCGTCATCGATTAACGCTTTCATAAGTTATATTACCTAGTTAGTCATCTTATATTGCAAAATTTTTCATGTATGCAAAATTAATATATTATGCTATTAAATTGCACTTAATGAATAATACAAATATCGCGTTACAAATCGGCACGATATTATTCGCATTAACTGGCATTATCTATATAAAATTCTCTACGTTTACAGTATACCATACTTAGCTTTTTAAAAAAAGATAGATATTTGACTTTTTGATTAATTTACAGAAATAACTATTCTTTTCTTTTAAGCCGGTATAAAGTCAGGCTTAAAAGGAAGGTAGATATTTTAGGGATACGGATTTTAAATGTATTTGTTACAGGATCATCAACGTCATAGCCGCCGGAAAAATACTACGGCTGCAAATCTACATATCTTTATATAGTGTG
>ERZ773074.206-NODE-206-length-27221-cov-5.359862_pt1 | contig 27221 bp, 32 predicted proteins | sample MGYA00580615_ERZ773074 | MGnify/ENA primary metagenome ERZ773074 (study PRJEB29015, sample SAMEA2738126) | human oral metagenome | biome: human oral; feature: human-associated habitat; material: saliva | place: China | collected 2160 ...
CAAATCTAGCATTTAAGCACAAGTTTTCTTTTTTCTTTTATAAAAAAGCATTAAGACTTGTTTTTTCACGAAAAATCAAGTCCCAATGTCTTATTTCTTCTTTTTAACAAAACTTCCTTATTTTATTTTTTAGAATAAAACATCTGTCTATTTTTTTTCTTGAAATTTTTTCTTTTTTGTGCTAAAATATTTTTAAGGAAGTTAAATTCTTTTGAATTTTTCTTTTTTTCCCTCCCCTCCCCCCTTCGGTTTATTAACTCAGCGGCGGCGGGGGGCGGAGTATAGAATAGAGCAGCACTCTCCGAGCAGATTGCACTCTAAAGCCCGTACAATGTGTAGTTGAAAGCATTTTTAGAGCATAGTGTGGCGTAGTCATCACGGTATCGTGCTTGTATTCATTGTGATTACCAGAATAATCACGAGAGATACACGATACGTAGGCTCATTTTTGTGGTATACGACAAAAAAATGAACTATGTGTCGATAGAATACTTTATTTGCTTGATGTATTCAAAAGTGTTTCATTTTTTTGCGGTGTCCACAATTTACTATGCTAAATTGCATTGCACTACTCTTTTGGATAGTCTGCACTCTTTTGGATAGTCTGCACTCAACAGAGTTGCACTCTGCTAGAATACTGTACTAGGCTGATGTATTCAAAAGTGTTTCATTTTTTTGAGATGTGCTATGCGTGGTGTTTTGCCCTGCTGTCGTGGAGTTTTCCACAATTTACCATGCTAAATTGCACTGAACTGCTTCTTGGAACTGCTTCTTGAGATAGTTCATTCTCAACAGAGTTGTACTCTGCTAGAATACGTTATTTGATTGATATATTTAAAAGTAAGTCATTTATTTTTGAGGTGTTTTTATAAAATGTTATCTATTTGTATAAATTAATTTTTATATAATTTTATATTTTTATATGATTTTATATTAATTTTTTAATAATTATGTACCACTACAAGTTTTTTGAAATTTTTTAAAATTATTTTAAAATTAATAAATATTTTTTGGAGGTTAAAATTATGATGTTAGAAATCAAGGAGAATATGGAAGTCCAGGACAACGGAAGGCAGGGAAAGTTTGTGGAATACCGCAAGTGGTATCCTGTAAACACAGAGTATACATATGTGCTTCTGACATTGTCCAAGGTGTCTCCCCTTGCTAGGTGCGTATTTGATTTATTGTGTGGACTGTGCGATAAGGGAAATAACATTGTATGCACTTATACTGCTGTTGCCCAAATGCTTCACAGTACACGTCAGCGTATAAAGTCTGCCTGTGAACTTTTAAGCGAGTTCAGGCTTGCCAGCACTCGCCGTGACGGCAATACCTTGATTATTTCTGTGAACCCAGCAATAATCAAGAAGACTGGTCTTACCAAGGTATACAGGAATACGATGTTTTCCTTTAACGGGCAAGAGCCACGTATTCCTGACAGCGTTCCTGACAACAAGAGAGTGTCTTTGAGAATTAGGAATATTGGACGTGGTAGGCTTGTAAATCTTGTAAATGTAGCTGATAAAAATACTTAGGAACATTGAAATTTAGTGGATTTTTCCACTATTTTTTATTGTGGTTGTTGCCATTCTGCTTTATTTAATATTTTTTATTTAGTTGACATTTTTTTGTATTTATGCTATAATGCAATTGGGCGTGTGAAGACATTGTATTTCGCTCGATACTTGGTTCTCGTTACTCGATATTTAGCTATCGTCCCTAGCGAGATGTCTTCACTAGAGATAAGCCTGACTGGTGGAATGGGCAGACACGCCAGTTTTAGGAACTGGTGGAGCAATCCGTACAGGTTCGACCCCTGTGTCAGGCACCAACATTAACATTTTTTTCATAAAGGCGAATATACCTCTTGCTTTTGTGAAATTTGGATTAAATTTTTTTTCAAAATATCCGTTTCTATTTTTTTGGCGGCTGATTTTTCACTATCCCGCCAACCTTTACGGACATGCTATGGCTAGGTTTTACTAAAAAGGCTAGTTCGGCATTGCGGGCAGATTTTGCTAAAAAATACTGGTTCTGTATTGCGGGTAGACTTTAAAAAATGTTGGTTCAATTCCAACCATGTCCTTAATTATTTTACATATTCGTAAAGATGTGATATTTACAGTCACATCTTATTTTATATTTACTGTAATATTTTTACTTGCATTTTTTATTGCCTTATGTTATAATACTTATGTGGTCTTAAACACCATACTTAATCATAATAAGTTTAGAACTCATATTTGGGTTTTTGCTTATAAAGGGACATCTTTTTGGAAGATGTCTCTCCCCCCTTTTTATATAGCGTCTTGTACGTTATTTTTTATTGTCTTTTTTTCATTTTTTGCTTGATATTTAGTTATTCTTTGTGATATGATATATATGTTCTGAATACAGGTGTATTTTGAATACATATATGACATAAATATCCAATACAGCCAACGTAATTACCGTTTTAATGGCTGTATTTTTTTTATTATTTATTATTTATTTTTTATAAATAATGCAAGAACATTCGTGACTTTAAGTCATGAGGTTCCTCTTAATATTTGATAAGAGTATCTGTTAAATTTTTGAAATTTTAAGCCCTTAGACGCTCCTCTTTTGTTTTTTTGATATTTTATACCTTGTTTGTCATTTCTTTGCAGCCTTGAGCTTCCTAGAGCCATTTACAGTTAAATATTAAAAACTTAAAACTTCTTTTTACTAAGGATAATATTTGTCCCTTTTTGTAATACAAGGTTGTATTTTTCTGTAACAAAAAAAAAATCAGCCTGTTACGGCTGATTTGTACTATCTATATATTTTCTGTTATTTGTTCAAAGTGTTCCATTGTTTTTTTCATCTGTATATATCCTGCAAATCCTAATGTTTGAACTACTGTGCATAGTTCATTCTTATGTATTACGATGTTGTTTTCCCTGTAATATATAAAGTCATTTCCGTTCTTGTCAGTTCCAAATGTGCAGTTTCTTTCATCAAGGCTTGTTGTCTGCTGAATTTCTATGCTGATTTTTTTATCTTTTATGCTTTTAAATTTTGCTACTTGCTTGTTGAAGTCTTTGCTGCTGTCAAGAGTTACAATTACTTGACTAATTTCTTGCGATTTGGCGAGGTACTCCACAAATGCTTTAATAATGTCTATTTCTTCGGTATTGTCATTATTGTCTAATTTGAAATTTTTATCAATGCGGTCTTCAATTTCTACAATTGTTTTAAACTTGTCAAATGTACCTGCAATTTCAACTTTTGTTTTTTTAACTGCTGTTTCTCCGCTGATGTAGTTCAAAGTCTTAAAGATACATTTTTTATCATCAATTTCAAATGTTATCATCTTACTGAATGTGCTGTCAAATATTTGTCCTTCAAATCCTTTTCTGCATATTGTGTATCTCATACTTAATCACTTCCTTGTTTTTATTTTCTAATATTATTTTATCATATTTTATCTAAAATGTCAAATTTTATTATTTATTTTCATAATCTGTCTGCGACGCTTTACTGTAACGCTTCGCTTAGTGTTCGGCTTTTCGTGAGAAATGATGTTCATACTGCGTATTTACATCATTATTCTCCACTCATTTAAGTGTGGGAAGTAAAAGAAGTGCGCTCATTACATTTCACGCCAGGCTTATTGCTTTAAGCAAACGCCTTTTTGCGATGTGCTGTTAGAAACACCACATCTTCTTACGCCTACTTGCGTATGCTTTTGAAAATAAAAAAATCAGCCTTTGCAGACTGATTTTCGTAATGATTTTTTCTTACTGTATTGCTTCCAGAATTTCCTCGAAGTTGTCCCTAACTTCGTTTATTCTGTCGTAGTCAATTTCGCTTAGCGCTGTATACGAAGATACAGCCCCCACTCTTTCTATAAATAAATTATGCTCCTTATATATTCTGTGTTTACCTCTCAATACAAACCACTTATGTGATATTGGGTGGTTATAGTCAATCTCAATATCAATTTGTTTATCTTGCTTTCTAAATATATCCAGGAATGTTGTTATGCAGTATATAAAGTTTATATACTTGCCTGTTTTTATTATTATCTGTCTTATATCCTGGTTCTTAGATATATTATTAATTAATTTTTCTAGTAGTTCTACTATGTTTATGTAATCTCTAGGCTTTTTCTTTAATTCTGTTATTATATTTTTTAATTCTGCCATTATTACATTTTCTGTCTCTTTTATATCAAATTTTCCAGTTGCTTCTATTACGATGTGCTTATGTTTAATTATTATCACATCTTCTTTTATTTTTGCTGTCACATACATACTTCTTTCTGTATTTTTTTCCCCTCTTATTTTACCTAGAGTGATTTTTGCTTCTACTTTTGTTTCCATATTCTTATACCTCTTTCTTTTTTTATACCTTATTATATCATATTTTATCTAATTAGTCAACTCTTTTTTATTTAACTTATTTTTCATAGTCTGTCTGCGACGCCTTTTTGTAACGCTCCGCTTGGTGTTCTGCTTTTCGTGAGAAATGAAATAAATATTGCATATTTATTTCATATTCTCCACTCATATTGAAGTGTGACAAGGAAAAGATATGCTCCTGCTATGAGCCGTCGCTTTTGGCTCGATTAATATGATAATCTCGCCTTTTCGCATTAATTATGGAATTAATGCTCATATCTGCTCACATCGCTCACGTTATCCAATCTGTACAGCTTGGACAAGGTATCGCCCGTTCGCCTTTAGCCCTTGAAGTTTTAAAATTATATGATAATTTCTCACTTCTCGGCTTTTTCCATAGATTATATGATAATCTTTTTTTGCTCATTGCATGCCAATGCTCCGTGCTTCATGCTGGCTTTTTTGTTATCTTTCTATAGTTGGTTATGCTTGATAACTTTTTTCCTGTGTATGCAATGTCTTTCGTGACCGTTGATTTTAATTTCATTTTAATGCTTTTACTCAGGCAATAAAAAAAGACACCTGTTATTTCAAGATGTCTTTGATGTGGGAGAGCAGACCCGAACTGCTTTCCCAAAGCGCATTAACAAATGCACTCCCCCACTTCCAGGGCGGCGGTCTCTACAGGGGCAGGTCGTACCGCACTACAGTCTAGGCGAAGGCAGTCATATACCCTATCATACTGCCTTGCCCCCCATGTCACTTGCCAGGGTAAAGGTGGAAAACCTTTTAACGAAACCCCTATGCAATTTCCACTTTCGTGGCGGGACTTTTCCGTAGACCGCTCACCTTATGCCAAAGGCACTTAGGCTTCTTTGCTATAGCAGACCTTTTGTGGTCTTACGACTGCTCCCTACGGCGAGTGTCGACTTGGCGGCTCAACAGTCCTTAGCGCTTGGTACTGCCTTTGCTTACTCGGTGATAAGTAACGTTCCCAGCGCCGTTTTCCACGACCGTTGTTGTAAACCCCCTCGCTACATTATATATAATATCACATTTTGATATATTTGTCAACACTTTTTTTCAAAATTTTTAGATTTTTTTTCAAAAGTTTTTACTCTGTAACCATATTGGCAATGTAATAAAAAAAAGACACCTGTTATTTCAAGATGTCTTTAGCGTGGGAAAGCAGACCCGACTTGCTCTCCCAAAGCACATCAACTTCTAGCGAAGATTGATATGCTCCCCCTCTTTTAGGACTGCGGTCTCCACAAAGGGGCAGATTGTACCGCTCACATCGTCAGCCAAGAAAGTCCTCTAGTCCTGTCATACTTTCTTGCTCCCACTCGTCACTTGCTAAGCCGCAGGTGAAAAGTCTACAACTTAGCAACACTCACTTTCGTGCTGGGAATTTTCCGCAGACCGCTCACCTTATGCCTTTCATTGACACTTAGGCTTCTTTGTGTAGCAGACCTTTTGCGGTCTTAGAGCCACTCCCTGCGGCGAGTTGCTCATTTGGAGGACAGGCTGCCCTTAGCACTCGGTACTGCCTTTACTTAGTCGGTGCTAAGTAATGTTCCCAGTGCCGTTTTCTACGGCAGTCTGTAACCTCCTCGCTACATTATATATAATATCATATTTTAAGTTATTTGTCAACACTTTTTTCAAACTTTTTAAGTTTTTTTAAAAAAGTTTTTGGCAAGTACCAAAATATGATATTGTTAATTGTCCGACAGAGACTGGGCGAGTTCTCCTATCCGAAGACTGCTAGTCTTGCATAACAGAACTCCTCCTCAATTTCGTTGTCTTCCCAATATGACAAGGGCATAGACCACGAGATTATCTCCCTAGTCTTTTTATCAAAGACTATTTCGATGTCTCTGTCTTTGTCTATATATGTAACTGTATTCATATTATCACTCCTTTTGTCCTTCACTTTACTTATATAGTATAGCATATTTTTACTAATTAGTCAACATTTGTTTTAAATAAATCTTATAATATTTTACTTTTTTATTCCGACACTTTCATATATTATATTTGTATATACAAGTTTTTTACTTACTACATTCTATGAGAATTTCGTTCGCCGCTCGCTAAAATTATATGATAATTTCTTTACGCTCGCTTCGTTATCTCATTACAGGTTTTGATGTATCTCTATTGAAGTTTTTATTACAAAGGGATAATTTTTTCCCTGTGTAAACGAAGTTTTTTTCTAATTTTTTCTTTTTTTGGCGGTCTGCATTAATAAAAAAACACAACTTGTAACAAATAAAAAAAAAGCCATTGTGTCGGCTTTATTGCTTTCACAATGACTTTTACAGTCGGTTAGTCGTGTAATACTAGCCAACCGTTACTGTCTCTGTCGATTACTCTACTGTTGATGTCGGATAATATTAATATGTCGATTTTTTTGTCAAATACTTCCTTCGGTATTCCGTTTGCTACTGTACCGACTGGCACAGTTTCAAAAGGAACATCATTTTTAGGGTCAGTTGTTTTCCAAGACTGTGGATAGTTTCTAACAGTCACTTTATACTCGTAACTTTCACGAGTTACTAAGTTGGCTAAACGTTCTAACTGTTCACTATTTATGTTTACACCGTAACGGATTGCATATACGTATGCAAGCCACAAGTTTTGTTTTTGCATACACTCCTTTACGTACCAGTCAGGTTTTCTTACTGTATACGTAGGCTTATCTACGGCACGGTCTAAGAACTTTGGTTTTGCATTGTTTTTGTTTAATGTTTTTTCGACTTGCTTAAAGTTTTTATAAGCATTGTCAACGGCTTTACTAGCCGCCTTAATTCCTGTTGCCACACCGATTAATGTAAAGGCTATTACTGTACTTACCACAACTGGTTTCCATAATGTTTGTACTTCCTCTTTTGCTCTTGCTTTAAAATTTTCCCATTTTCCCATTTTTCGTTCCTCCTAGATATTTGATTTTTTCCTCAAATACCCCCTTGTGTCTCGATTAACCCCCCTTGACACTATATATAATATCATATTTTGACTAATATGTCAACATTTTTATACAAATTTTTTAAATATTTTACAAAAATTTTTGCAATATCATATCTTGACAAAATAGTCAAAGTGTGATATTATATATTATATGATATAAAATTTAAGGAGAGTATTATTATGAAAACTTTTAAACAGGAAATAGAACAATTGACAGAAGTGCTGGAAAAAATTATAAAAACTCCAAGTTTTTATAATTATGACAGGGAAATGGTGGAAGACTTTGAAACAAGTCAACACTGGAAAAAGTTTATCAAGCAGCAAGCTGACTGCTTAACAGCCGTTAAGATGTTTGAAATGCTTGAAAATATCGAAGAAATAAATGATGAACGAATTTATATCTTTGACTATTTAGGTGAAACATCTTCCGATAAAGTATATAACTTAGTTGAAGATTTTTATTCGACATATCTTATATTTATAATCCGAACATTTGAATTTTTTGACTGTGATAATGAAGATTTCATTTTCACAGACAAGGAAATGCTTGAAAAATTAAAAGCACTTCTACAGGATAAAAAATTTGAAGAAGAAATACTTAATTATTAATTTTAAATTAATAAGTGATTAGTGGTGATTAGCCACTAATTTTTTATATCCTGCTAAAACATTCTTTTTCCGCTATTTTTTAATTTTATTTTAATAAATGTGCTACCAAAAATGTGAGAAAATCCACGCAATTTATATGATAAATTTCGTGTATTTTCCTTTTTTTAATGCTCCGTAATAAATCCATAAGACTGCACGCAAAAAATTATATTGTATGACAATATAGTTTTTTCACGCACATTCTTACGGCTTTATTCTGCGCTTTTATTTACCGCTTCCAATATATATGCTGTACATTTTATTGTACATTTCGCACACAGTTACGCTTCCCTTTGTAAAACAAGTTTTCTAGGGGCTTTCTTTTTGGCTTTTCCTACGTTTCGCAACTTCGTATGTGTATTTGTTTATTATACGTTTGAGCATTGTCCTTCGATGTGGCTAGTTTGCGCAATAAAAAAAGCCAATCGTTTTACCGACTGGCTTAATTGTTATTTATTTAAAATGTTAAAATGGTACATCTACATCGTTGTCATCGTCTTCTACTGTGTTATTTGTTTTTTTGCTTTCAACAAGTTCTACGGTTTTAACGTTCACGTAAGTGAAACTTGTCTTGTTTCCGCTCTTGTCAGTATAGTTGTATACTTCCAATGAGCCGTTAATGATAAATCTGTCTCCTTTTGATACATATTTTTCTATTACTCCTGCCACTTTATCCCAAGCCTTAAATGGGATGAAGTTACAGTTGTCTTTATCCTTTTGACAAGCAATTGTACCTTGTATTACTTGTTTATTTCCAAATTGTTTTGTTTCTACTTCCTTAACTAATCTCCCAAAAATTGTTACTGTGTTTAGCATATCCGCCACGCTCCTTAATATTTGATTTTCCTCGCAACCCCCTCTTTGTCAACCCCCCCTGACATTATATATAATATCATATTTTGACTTTTTTGTCAACACTTTTTTACAAAAATTTTAAGTTTTTTTTCAAAAATTTTTACAAATCGCTAAAATATGTGCATTTATACAATGTTTGGCGGACTGTTCCGCATTGCTTGGCAAATAAAAAAAGCAAGTATCTTACATACTCGCTTTATTTTTTTCAACTTGCTTTATATATGTTTATGCTATGCTCGATTAATCCAAATCTGACAAACTGTTTGGCTAGTGCTTTATTGCATTTTGGTAACAGTTTGCCGACTGTTTTAATTTTTGTTGTCTCTGCTTTATTTGGCAGAGTTCTGTATTCTATGCAGTATTGGTTTATTTCGCTTATGCTTTCCAATATTGTATTTTCTAATTGTGTATCTGATGTGTCGCATTTTAATGCTTCACACATCTTTGCAATTTTTTCACATTCTAAGTTTAAGTTTTTCATATTTTTTTCTCCTTTGATATTTGATTTCCAATATTAATTATATAACATTTTATATCAAATGTCAATACTTAATATTAAAATTTTTTGATATTTTAAAAAGGACTGAATACCGTGTATACCCAGTCCTTTTTGTAAAATCAAATATTAAAGCGAGAAATTCCATTTGCTTGAATGGAATACCCTTACATTATTAATGATACCATATTTTATATTTTTTGTCAATACATTTTATTAAATATCAAAAATATTTTTTAAAAGTATTGACCTTTTGTATAAAATGTGGTATAATCATTATTGAGAGGTGGAGGAAATCAAATATTAGGGAGAGATTTACTATGACTATGACAACTAGAAATTTTGCCGATGTTGAAAGTTTTAACATCGAGCTTAGAAAAAGAGGGCTTGATATACTTCAGCCTGTGCTTGACATCTTTGCGGCAACTAAAGATGTCCGTGATATAAATTTAACGGCTAGATTTGCCAAGTATATGAGCGACTTGGCAAAGCAAGTTCCTGCTGATGATTATTGTAAATTTATAAACGGAATTTACAACTACGGTGGATTTGTCGACTTGACACTTCCACAGGAATTTTTTAGGGACTTTGTATACTTATGTGCTACAAATCCTGAAAATAATTTGCAGAAAAATATCCAAGATTACGTATTCGAGTTTGATAACTTTGAGAAGACCGTATCAAATTTTGTTTACGAATTTATCCTATTTTTCTGTGACAGCCTGATACCTAGTTATTCAGACTTTGACCGTTGCCTTAGAACTTATCACGATACTGTGAAAGAACGTTAATATCATAAAAAATTGAGACAGTCTTAGCCAAAAGATTGTCTCTTTTTTTATTCCTGCCGTTTAGATTTACCTGCTCTTTGTTAAGCACAAAAAAATCTAAAAATCGCCGCTCGCATTTCTATGAGAAATGCTCGGGACTTATGTAAAAATTATATCAAAAAAAATCAGGATATGTATGACAAATCCTTATGTTTTTTAATATAATTTTCTTTTCTTTTTCCGCTCCCACTTCTATGAGAACTGGTCGCTCTTTTGTCTGACGCTTAATCTTTTTAGTCACCACAATATGTGTCCCTTTGTAACAAAAATTTATGCAAAGTCTGCTTCTATTTTTTTATATTTTTTATTCTGCCATTTTTCTTTTTTATATCTGAAAAAAAATTGTTTTTCTGTATAAAAAAGATTTGACATATTAGTCAAAATATGCTATTATATATTGTAATCAAATATTAGGAGAGTGTATTATGAAAAGCATTAAAAAAGTAAAATTTGACAAGTTTATGAGAGACAATTTGTATAGTGTGTCTCAGATTTATGGAATGACAGATTTGTATAAATATTTGTCAAACTCAGATTTAGATTTATTGTTAGAAGTTAGCAAAAAATACAAAATAGGCGTTGAAATGAACCGTACTTGGTTTGATAAAGCCTTTGTATGTTTTTATTTGTATGACAGAAAAAATTCAATTAAGACTGACAGTTTTAAAGATTTAGTTAATCGTACAAGCAGATATTTTTTCGCAAAGCACAGTAATGCTATGCACCGTGGATTTCGTAAATCTCTTGCAATGCTTAAAGCATTGTAGGAGTTGCTTTTAGGGGGAGTTGAAAGAGTAAAAAATAAAATCTTAGGAGTGATTAAGTATGAACAATTTTAAAACAACTTTAGAAATTAAAAGCGATGAAATGTTAGAACTTTATGACCGACTTTTAACATTCGTGACACCTGCATTATCACAATTTTTTGGGAGCATGCCCTCTAAAAAAATTACGATACGAGAACTAGCACACCTGCTCTCTTTGTCAATGGCAGGTAACACTCGTTTTCCTGCCTACATCAATAGACTTTACGAACCGATGTCAGTTAAATATGACAAGCCTGTCAACTGTTTAGTACACTGTGACTTGTCGCTTATATCTTCGTTTACGGTAAGCCGTATGAGAGATTTTTATTGCGACCTGCCGTATGACAGTCCGCAAGTTCCGTTGAATTTAATTTATGAAATAATTATTTATTTCGCAGTTAAATTAAACTACGAACTTGATGTGCCGTACCCAATTATTGACATCGCAAACTTCAAGAGAAATTTTGAAAAATCTATTATGAACGCTTTGTACCAAAAACATTTAGATAATAAATAAAATTTTAGAAAAATATTCTGTGATTAATCGTTGCAGGATATTTTTTTTATGCTGTTTTTTTGACCGTGCCTTTTCCAAAAAAAATTTAAAAATGCCCCGCTCACATTGCATAACAATGTTCGCTTTTCTGCACCTATGTTTTTATAAATTTTGCTTATAACATTGCATGTCAATGTCCTTATGTATTTTGTATCCCTTATGTATTTTGTATCTTGGCTTCAAATTATATGATAATTTTCAGCCTGTATTTTTATAGTTCTGTTCACTGTTTTTGCGATGTGCTTCGCTTATATATAATTTTTTCCTTTGTAAAAAAACTTTATTACTATTTTAGTTTTTTTTACTCTGCAAAATAAAAAATCCCAGCACATTTTTTATGCTGGAACTTTATATATTTTTTAGATTTCTATTACTTTTACATCTAGTCCTGGAAACTCTGCTTCATTTTCAATTACTTGAAATTTCCGCCCAGTTTCAGTTCGGTATTCTGTATATTTTTTCTTTTCTTTTTTGTCCGTATATTCTCCAACTTTGTCAAGCATTTCTATTATGCTTATCAATGTGCTTTGGCTTGATGTATCTTCGTAGTCAAAGATGTGTTCTGCTAGACAACTTAGTTTAGTTTTTAATGCTTTTAGTTCCTCTGCCGCTTTCTTTTCATTTTCCATAATCTGTTTTCTCCTTTGGTTAAGTTTGTTTGTTTTTCTGCCTATATTTTATCATATTTTCAGTAAAATGTCAAAGTTTTATAGTGTGTTCTGCTGGACAACTTTTATCTTTTTTCACTTAAGATTTTTTACTCTTTCAAAAATAAAAAATGCCGCCTGTATGCTACGTAACATTAGACGGTATTTTCTAAAATCTTTAACATGAAATTTGTAATAATTTGAAATTTTTTGTCATTTGAGATTATACTATACTGCTTTATTTTTGTCAATAAAAAATTTAAAAGTCTACAGCAATAAGTCTTCATCTTCTACACGTGGGAGTAGTTTACAGCATGTACATCAGAAGGACTATAACCAAGTTTAAAACTTGGCAGATATTTCTTTGGTTTTTCTTTACTCTTTGTGCCTTGTATTCCTTTTCTATGATGTACATTTCATATACTGTCAGCCCTGCTATTATGAGTGCAAGTATCTTTGTGTGTATCAGAAAAAATCCTGCAAAAAGCTGTAGCATTTGTATTGCTATTACGCCTGTTCGGACTATTCTTAATACATCTATCTTCTGCTCGTTTGTCGCTTTTTCCCATTCGCTTTTCCATAATTTTATGTCACATATTTTCTTAAAGTCTATCTTCATTCTATATCTCCTTTACTTGTCGCAGCCTTTTTGTATTTCTATGTCAGCTTCGTTATACTGCTTTGCGTTTTTCCCCTCTCTTAGTTCTACTACCCCATTCCTTACTGTGTAGCTTTCTACGCAGTATGTTTTGTCAACTGTCCTTAGCGTATACCGTTTCCCCTTATCATACTTCGCCTTTTTTGCTTTAGGCTTTTTGTCCCATACGGACGCCGCCAGTCCTATCGCTATACTTATCCCCATTATCCCACATATCGCTGCAATTATGTTTCTAAATCTCATTTCCATAGCGTCTCCTTTCCTTTATTTTCATATATTCTATTTAATTATACCTGCTTTCAGGCTTATTGTCAAATATAACCTTTTATTACCCCTCTCTTTTTACCTGTTTTTATGGGCTATTTATAAGGGTATATTGTATAATAGCCACCTTAGATGTTTCTTTTTCGTGTTCCTTTGCTCATCTGTTCCATTTTTCTATATGTTTTCCTTAAAAAAGCAGACTATTTTTAATATTAATCCGCTTATATACACTTTATTTTCCACACATTCTTTCATATTTATGCTCCTTTTTCCTGAATAAGTCTTGCAATATAATATTTATCATAAATTTCATTAAATTTCATAAAAGTTAAGGTCTTTTTTTCTTACTTTTTTCTGTCCGAGCATATTCTTTTTGCTGTATTTCCATTAGTTGCTTACGTGTACTCTCTAATTGTCTTGCTAGCCTTTGCTTGAAGCAAGTCACGGCAAGATTTCGCTTAAAATTTATCGTAGGCTAAGCCTTGCTGTTTTCTATTTCCAATCTAAATTCCTATCGGTCACACCACTTCTTTTTTCCAGCAATCTTCTATTAAATTGTTTGTCAAGATGTCGTTATTTTTTTCTATTTTCAATCTAAATTTCTCCCACTTATTACATTTTATTTTTTCCATTAATTATGTATTGAACTGATGTTCTATGTGCCGTACTTTTTTGTTTTTCCAGTCTAAATTTCTCTCACTAATTGCCTTTTGTTTTTTCAGTAATTGTGACTGAACTTGTGTAATTTTTTTCCGACTTTTATTAAATATCTAGTCTTACATTTTATTAAATATTTATCCTTGCTTCAGGATTTTTATATGCCGTTTTTTATATGATTTTTTCCTTGACATTTTAAATTTTTTGTGATATTATTTAGTTGCGAAATTTTACAATACTTAAAATTGATGTAGTCATTTTTGACTGTAATTTTTCTTAAAATTTAATCGCCTTTGCGGTTAAGTTTGTTTTTCTTTTTTAGGCGGAGCTTTAATGCTTCGCCTTGTTTTTTTGACAAACTGCTGCTATAATTCTGTCCCTATACAATCTTAAATTTTTTACTCTTGCCTGCTTTTTTGCTTTGCTCTGATTTTCTTTTTTCTCACATAATTTTTTGTTGATTTATTGTCTTCTTTGTGGTATAATTATCTCGTTGACAAGCTAAAATATTTCATTATGGATTTGTCCATATTCTATTATATTTTGCACATTTTGTAAGTTGCAAAATGTAATTCTCATTTATTAAATTTTGTGGCGACGTGAAGCATAGTTTTTCACTACAGGTCATTAAAATTTACCTTCATAAAAGCCTTGCACTTATACTTTTTTTGGTTGTGCTTAAGGCTTTTTTTAGTTCACTTTTTACATCTGCTTTTCGCTAATTTTTTTTTCAAATTTAAACCCTTTTAGTATTGACTTTTTTTTGAATGTCGTGTATAATATAGATAGAATAGATATTAAAAATTAAAACGGCTTCGGCATATTAATAAGGCTTCGGCATAAAAAACTGGCTTCGGCATATTAGTACGGCTTCGGCATAAACTAGGAGGAAAATTTTATGAAAATTATTAAAGCAGACGTGGCAAAGTCATTGCCATACTCAAAGGCTAGAAACATTAACAGACCGCAGGACTTGATTTACAAATTGAGGGAAAGCGGACAGCTTGAAGGCTTTCTGCCAAGTCCTACTGACAGGGTCGCTTCATTTAAAATTGACTATGAAAAAACTCAGAAGATTGACTTTGTAAAAGTTCTGACAGATGTGCTAGGAGAAAAGGAAGGGCTGTCTTTACCTTTGCTATCAGCGCTTATCCGTTGGAGCAGCTTCGGTGAGATGAAATCAAATTTAGAGTACCAGTCGGTTCTTGCATTTCCGTTTGGGCAGTTTGAAAGAGTTTTTACAACTGTAGTGGAAGCTGCAAGCAGAAGCAGCTTTAACGGAAAAATGGAGTGCGACGGCAATATGATACCAATTCCTGAAAGCGAAAGATACTCTCAGCATTTAGTAGTTGCACTTATTAAAAGTTTATTCACAAGCAACTCGTTGCCTAACTCTTACCTTGCGTACGTAGGTCAGTTCTCAACAGAAAACTTTTCGGTACTGCCTGATGAAATCATAAAAGAAGTTCAGGCTAGAATACCTGAATTTCCAAACATAAATCTAGGGTCAGGCGATAACGCTAGAAACTATTTGTTAGTTCCTACTATGCTTGAAATAATCGGTAAAAAAGTGAGCGACGTTCTAAAATCTGAAAGAAACTTCCAGCAACAATTATTAAGAACTTCTCAAAGTTTTATCAGCTTCTTTGGATATAACAACAACCTGTTAGACGTTCCAAAAAACAGGGAGCTTTTTGCAATGCACGGAATAGAGGACGGCGCTTATTCACTTCCGTTAAGATACCTTACAGAAGATTTTGTAAATGACATCTGCGAACATCATATAAAAAATCTTGCAAGCAAAAAACACCGTCGTCATATTGATAGGGACACTGGAGAATTTTCGCAAGACAAGTATGAGGAAAATCAGGAGATTGCGGCTTCACAGGTTGAGTATTTCAAGACTTGGGTTGAAAACAGAATTGCAAACTCAAATGCAGCTGTCGTAGATGAAACAGAGTACGCTGGAGCTGACGACTACGAAGCGTGGTACGAAAGACGGGAAGCTGAACTTAAGGCTCAGCGTGACGAAGCTAAGGCTTACAAGGCTGAAAATGCTGAAAATGAAAACGGTGCGGCTGACGGGTACGTTGACACGGAGTTCTAATTAAATTAGTGTAACAATATTTTTTACGGCTGCTTTAAAATTTATTATTTTTTAGCAGCCTGTTTTTTTAAATCTTAAATAGAAAGGACGTTTTTTAAAATGGACAACAACGAATTAATAAGGGAAGTGAACGCAAGGGCTAATGAACTTAAGAAAGTTGAACTGTCCCTTGCAGACACCGAACGTATTCTAAAAATTATTTTTGACATAATCTGGGAGGAATGTGCAAACAATAGAGAGGTTAGATTTGCTACTCAGGGTAAGTTCCACGCTTCATACAGAAAGCCACGTGTCGGTCGTAACCCTGTAAACAATGAAAGCGTTTCCGTTGAAGGTCACGCAGGCATTGCATTTACGCTTTTTCCCAAGATTAAGCGTAATTTTGAAGACGAGTTCTTTGGTAATAACGGGGAGTTCGTTAGACAATTTGATAAAAAGGAAGGTATGTAAAAATGAAAAATTCAATTATATTTAACGTGCATAGAAAGTCACGTGTGTTTACTATTAATTCTGAAATTGAGCCTAGCGCTTCAATCAGGATTTCAAATGTCGCAATAGACAAAAACATTGACAAGTTCTACCTAGGTAGCAACCAGGTATTGTATATTCCTATGAACTCAAAAGGTACGCAGGTTGTAGCCTGTCCTTATGACCTTGACGAGTATGTGGCTAACCTTAAGTCAGTATGCGACATATTAAAGATTGACCTTACAGTCAATGATGTTGATGACAAGTAAAGTATTAAAAAAGCAGCCGCTAATTCTTACATATTAAGCCTGGCTGCTTATTTTTTTGTGACAAAGGAGTTGATTTTGATGTCAGATAATAATTTTGTACACGATGATAGAAAGCCTATAGCTTTACGCCTTGCAAAGTTTATTGTATTTATCGGAGCTTTGGCGTCAGGCTTAAATCTTTTTATGATTTTGGCTTCCTACTATATGCCTTTTGATATGCCTGTTGAACTTGCAATGTACCGAAGATTTGGCATTACTTATGATACTTATGAGCTTATCTCAGTTGCAGCATTTGCACTGTTCAGCTTTATTTTGTATGCAGTTAATGTATATGAAGATGAAGCAAGGCAATAAAACCAATAACAAAAGCCAGCTTATCTAAATGCTGGCTTTATTTTTATGTTTTATGTCTTGTGCTTCAATGTCCGATAATAATTGTGTAAATTATATAATGGTAACATCTATGACATATCGTTAAGCCTGAAAAAGCCAGCATAATTAAATGCTGGCTTTAGTCTTATGTTATTATTAATTTAATTTTATGCTGTTAATTTAGTCGTGCAGTACCAAAGGATGTTCATTTCCACGCTTGTTGATGTCTTCAATGATTACCCTGTCGACCCCTTTTTCAAATATTTCCGCTTTTATTCCGCAGCCACGTGTACCTTGCAGCAGCACCTCAAAGCCTTGAGTACCTGAATACTTTTTGTCCTTTTTTACGTACCACTTGTACTCGTCGCTTTCCCTGCTTACAAGGTTTGCAAGATTTATTGCGTCGCCCTGACTATACTTTATTCCGCTTCGCTCCAAGTGCCAAAGCGTTAATTTAAAGTTCTGCTTGTCTATTAGTTCCTGAATAAACCAGTCAGGCTTTCTTAGTGTTACGCATTTTCCAGTCTTTGCAAATCCTAAAAGGCTTAATGCCATAATTCCAGTTAAAATCATTTTTTTCATTTTTAATACCCTCTTTCTTTGTTTTTTATCTTTTACATTATTAGTATATCACACTTTATATTTTTTGTCAATACTTTTATTATAAAATTCTTTAAAATATTTAGACATGGCTTTGAGTATACACAGATTTTTTGGCTTAAAAAAAGATATGTGTTTTTTGTATTAAAAAACAGGCTTTTATATGCCTGTCTTTTATTTTATAGCAATGATTTACCTTTTTTTCTTTCGGCTTCTATCATATTTAACAACTTGACATCCAGTTTTTTCTCAAACACTTCCTTTGGCATTTCGCAGTCGGTTGTGCCTTTAGCGTATGCCATAAACGGAATATTGTTTTCATAGTTCCAGTCCTTGTCGCTATCTTCTTGTGTCTGCCACGCATTTGGGTTTTCTTTAATAAACTTCTTGTACTCGTAGCTTTCACGTGTTGCAAGGTTGGCAAGTTTATAGGCTAGTTCGCCGTTTTCTCCGAAGCCGTTGTCCTTTAGGACTTTTACGGCAAGGTCTAAGTTCTGCTGTTTAATCATAGAACTTACTAGCCAGTCAGGTGTCTGTATTATTTCGCACTCAGCATTTGTGTTTTTTTTACTGTTGCCCCCAGTTGCGTATGATTTGCTTTTTATAGTTCCAGCAAAGCAAAGCCCTACAATTATTGCTGTTACCAATCCTAATTTTTTAGCCGCTTTTCTTCCTTTGTTATTAAGTCTTAACATACAAATCACTCCCTAGTTATTATTTTCTTTCCCATTACTCCATTATTATATCATATTTTATATTATTAGTCAACACTTATTTTTAAATATTTTAAATATTTTTATATTATTTTCACGGATTTATGGGTATGGATGAGTTCTGCTTTTACTAAGGGATTTTTTGGTAACTCCGCCAGGGGTTTTATTTCCTGATTTATTATATGTTTCTATAAAATTCAAGAAGTGCGGACTTTTTTAGCTTTGCATACTTATGCCTGCAACTGTCAGGAGTACGTTCCAGCATAAGTCCAATGTCCTCATATTTCATTTGCGGTCTGGCATTTACAAGCTCACGTATTTCATTAAGCGTCCATTCAGCCTTATGCCTAGGGAAAAGCTCCTTGTTATAGGCAAGCCTTTTTCCTTTGTAATAACGCACATAGCCGCTTTTGTCTATATATTTATCGGTATTCATTTTAATAATTTCCTTTCAATATTGGTTATTATCTTTCCCATTGCCCTATTGTAGCATATTTTATATTATTTGTCAACATTTATTTTTAGTTATCGCTAAAATCATTTCAGGCTTCTATGTTATTTCTTGTATTTTTGTAATAATCTGGCTGAATTTTCCTTTGGATTTTTGCATTTTATCAGATATGGCTTATACTTTTACTGTTTTCCTGCATTTTGTCAGTTATATCTGACAGCATAATTTTAATTCGAAATTAATTGACTTTTTGTATAAAATATGATATAATTAATTATAAAGATAAAAGATTTACAGGGAGTGATTAATTATGATTAGATTTTATGAAAACAAAAGATTTGACAGCGATTTCGATGTAGTAAGTGATAAGTACAAGCATTTGTTCATATATTACTTAAAAGATGAACTTTCATATAAAGATGTAACGGAAAACACATTCTATGAGCTTTCCAAAAAGGACTTGCATAACTTATTGGACTTGACATCATCAAAGGCTTATGTGTTCAGACATACAGACCTTGACAAGTGGTTTTCTAAGTACGGCAGCGACTACTACATAAAAAAGGTTGCCGACAACAGATACACGTACTTGTCAAAAGTGAACGGCGCACAAGTCGTTACCGAAGCTGGAAGACCTGCCATTATTGACATCTACTTAAAGGACGCTTGCAGTATGCTAAATGATGTCATAAGGGAAGTTGACAACTTGAAGATTGACAAGCTCTTTATTAAGATGTTATAAGAAATACAGAAAGGCTTTATAATGTTAGGCTGATACTATGTCAGCCTTTTTTATTTTCACTATGATACAAATTTGCTCTAAACACATTATTATCTCCTGGTTTTTAATTCTAAGGCTGCTTACGTCAATTCTGAGACGCAAAACTTCCGTTAGCCTTATGTGAGTATGCCTTTATCGTTGTATGCTCTTAAAACGGCTTATTTTCGTTTTTTCCTACTCAGGGACTTTTAGTTTTGAAGATATGTCCTGTTAAGATTATGCTTATATGCCTGATTAATATAATTGTCTTTAAAATCTTGATTTTATCATATAAAATCAAGCCGCTTTTTTTTCGTTTCCCCTTTTTGTAAAGGCTGAATTTGTCTGTGCTTTTACCTTTTGGTATTTATAGTGTATTTATAGTGTGTTTATAGTGTATTTATAGTGTATTTATAGTGTATTTATGTTGTATTTATATTACTTTGTATATACATTGTATATACCTTGTATATACCTTGTATATATTCTATTTTGAGCATAATAAAAAAATACGTGCCTAAGCACGTAACTTTGCGATTTATTTGCCATAATTAATTCTATCATATACTGTCTGCCTTGTCAAGCATAAAAAAAGCCAGCATATTTTATTATGCTGACTTTTCAGTATTTATGCTTTAGAGTGATTAACTATTTATATTTGTACTGGGTTCAGGTAAAGGGCTGTGATTTTATCCATATATGGCTTGACAGTCTTATCAAACACATCTTTCACTTCATCCCCCTGTGTTTCTATGCCTGCCCTGTCCAGCGGCTTATCCTTGTAAGCCTTTACAGGAACGAACCAGCCGATTAGGTGGTTGTCAAACATTACGCTTTCCCAAACGTCTGTCCAGCAGATGTGCATTATAAGGTTGTTCTTTTCGGCTGTTATACGGTTTTTCTTGTCGCATACCTTGTAGCCGATTTCCTTTAGCCTTTGTGCAAATTTTTCTGCAAGTTCGATAAATTCCTTTGTAAACCTCCCCACCATATATCTTACAAAAGATTTTATGAAGCCTGCAACTTCATTTATTATGCCTTGCACGTACTCTGAATATCTGTCTATCTTAGGCATTTCAAATTTTATAGTCTTCAAGTTTACGTTAATGTCAACGTTGAATGTTGTAAGGTCGCCATTTTCAGGGATTTCTCCCATACATGTGAACTGGAAGTCGTAGTCTGCCTGATATGTGCCACGTATGAAGTCCGCAAGGTCTTCTATCTCGCTGTACAGAAGATTTGTGCCGTATGTGTTAAGCACTTCATATTCCTGAATGTCGGATAGTTCCCTCTTGATTATTTCCCCTAGTCTTTTATAGTATTGCATTTCTTCCATTTCTTAATCACGTCCTTTTTTTATTATATTTTTCTTTTCCTGTACATATAATATCATATTTTATACTATATGTCAACTCTTTTTTAAAAGATTTCCTGAATATTTTTGGCATATAGCGATTAACGATTTATATTTCTGCTGGGTTTATGTAAAGTGTTATGATTTTATCCATATATGGCTTGACAACATCTTCAAACAAATCTTTCACTTCATTTTCCTGTTTTTCTATGTTTACCTTGTCCAGCGGCTTATCCTTGTTTACTGGAACGAACCAGCCGATTAGGTAGTTGCCATACATTACACGTTCCCAAAGGTCTGCCCAGAAGATGTACGTATGCAAGTTGTTTTTTTCTGCGGTCACAATGTTTTTCTTGTCGCATACTGTGTAGCCCATTTCCTTTAACTTGCCAGCAAACTCTTTTGTAAGTTCTATAAACTCTTTTGTGAACCTTTGAAGCATAAATCTCACAAAAGATTTTATAAAGTCTATAACATCTTTTATTATGCCTTGCACATAGTCTGAATATTTATCTGTTTTTGGTATTTCAAATTTTAGAGTTTTTAGGTTCACGTTAAGGTCGACATTGAATGTTTCTGCGTCATCTTCTCCCATAATAGTGAACTGAAAGTCATAGTCTGCCTGAAAAGTTCCCCTTATGTAGTCTACAAGGTCTTCTATCTCGCTGTACAGAAGATTTGTGCCGTATGTGTTAAGCACTTCAGTCTCCTGCATATTAGATAATTCTTTTCCTATAATTGTACCTAGTTCTTGATAATACTGTAATTCTGTCATTTTTAATCGCCGCCTTTTTATAAGTCTCTTTTTCTTTTCCTGTATATATAATATCATATTTTGACTATTTTGTCAACTCTTTTTTACAGAATGTTTATATATTTTATATGAATTTTGCATTATTCATTGGTTATATGAATATATGCTCATATTTTCCCTTTGTAAAAAAATATTTCCTGGTGTTTTTTCTTACAGAGGAAATAAAAAAGCCTATATGCACAGACGCTTATAGGCTTAGGACAAGTTTATTAATTTGGTTTTACATCTTAAGTGCTTTTGTTTTTAATGCACGAAGTTTTTCCATATGCAAAGCGAGAAGTTATCTATATGCAATGTATGTATCTTAAGGTATATCAGATACATCATACTTGCAATAGAGTTTACCTGTAGCGCAAGGTCTATTAATACCTTTTTTTGATTATTGCCTAGACGTATCATTCTTTGCAGAATTGCTTCAAATTCCAAAAGGTCTTGTGTATATCCTGTCTCAAGGTTCTCAATTTTGAACGAGAACTTATTGTTTACTGAAAACATTATCCTGTAGTTGCTTTTCTGAAGGCTTAGTGTGTTTCGCTTTACGTCTCCAGCGTCTATTTTTATTATTTCCTTTATCATTGCTTCTTCCACATCGTAGTCTTTGAACTCCTTGAATAATGGTTCGTAGAACTCCATATCGTAGTCTTCGTTTAGAAGACACTTTATTTCTTTCTTGAATAAGTTTCTTTCGGCTTGGCTTAGCATAGCGGTTATCTCCTTTATATTTTTATTTATTATATGTATTTTTTTTGAAATTTATAGTATTTCCTGTAAAATTTATAGTATTTCCTGTGGGAAATATGTTCCTGTATCACGGTTGAAGTGCATGAGTGTCAAGGCAACGCCTTTGGTGTGGCAGATGTTTATTACTTCCACAAGCGCAACTGTAAGCCCAGTAACGTATACAGTCAAGCTGTCCCCTTTAGACAGGAACTCAAGGCTTTTTTCGGCAAGGCTTCTAATCCCTTGTATGTCCGCTGGGTCAAGGGCATTTTCAAAGATGTACTTGGAAACTTGCTGTATTTCGTGTCTTCCTTGAACCAGCCCTCTTATGTATTCCATTTCTTAATCAACTCCTTTTTCTTATTTTCCTGTATATATAATATCATATTTTGACTATTTTGTCAACTCTTTTTTTGCGATTTTCTGTTATCTTTTTGTGCTGGGTTTATAAATTAATGTAAATATGTATTCCGAGTGGCTTTTTCTATAATCGGAAGCCATTCCCTTTATAGGTTAAAGGCAGGCTGGATTTAGTTTTAACGCTTTTTATTTTTACTAAGGGTATGAAAAAAAGCCCAGCACATTTTATTGGTGATAGGCTATAAATAGGTTTAATTTATTATTCTCGTTTTTAGTATTGTTTTTTGTTAATTATAAACTTTTCTATCCCCTGTTTGATTTCTTCTATTATTTTTGAGTTTGTGTTTTTTACTGAATATTCAAAGTCCTTGTCAAAGGCTTTTTTTGATATGCTATATAGCATTAGTGCCTTTGTTATGTTTACTGTCTCAGACTTTTTACTTGCAGTAGCCTTTATTGTATTGTAGTCAGTTTTTACGATATAGCCTTTTTGCTCAAGCACTATTTCTATATTTTCTATACCTGTGATTACTGAATAGTTATATGTTCTGTGAAACATCTTGGCAAAGTTTTGACAGAACTTTATAGATTTTTCAATGTTTTTTATGTCTTCCTCGTATATTGTCATAGCCGACGCTTTTAAAAAGGCTCTCCCCATATCAGGAATATATATTATTTTATCAATTAAGTTGCCTTTTATGTTAATGCTAAATGTTATGGTTTCTTTAGGCTCGTACGAATACTTTGTGCCATATTCATATTTCACGGCTCTAATTTTTGTTGCAATTTCAAATACTTCACTTTTGCTTTTTAGTCCAAACTTAAGGTCTTTATGCACTTCTCCATTTGATAAGGCTTTTATTTCCTTGTTCATTACTTTTTCAATTCTTTTAATTGTGTTGCTTTCCATACTTAATCACTCCTCTTTTTATTTTCCTGTCTATATAATATCATATTTTATTTAAAATGTCAATACTTTTATAATAAAAAACAGTATACTTTTTATTTTGTATGCTGTCTTTTTTATGGATTATTTAATTTTTTTAGTTCTCTTGGTCTATGTTGTAGTTTATTATTTTTTCCGTATATTTGATTATCTTATCTACTAATTCAGACTGCTGATTTCTTAGATTAAATAGTTTTGACAGGTCTTTCAGTTTTTCAAGTTCCTTGTTTGCCTTTTTCAAGTTTTTTACTCTGAACTCGAACTTTTCCATATTCATTTCTGTTATATGATATGTTCCTGTTGTTACCTTTGCGTCTTCAACTTTGCTAGAGTAATATATTTCAAATGTACTGTCGTCATATTTTAGCGATGTTATTCTTATACCATTGTTAATTTTTTCTAGTTCCTGTGTATAAGTGTCTTCCTCAACTACTACATTGTCAAACATTTGAGAAGTTGCAATATAGTAGTCTGCATTTAATACTTCGGTAAGCCCTGTCGATGTTCCTGTATTTAGGTTCGACATTGCTATTTTTTTGAATAAATTTGAGAAGAAAACTATTGTGATTTTATCCCTTTTTATAGCAACATTATAGCCTAAGTCAAATAGTTTTGCATAACTGCTTGCCATTGCCATTTTTATATTTTCTATTATATCCTGATACATACTCTCAGACAGTATTTCTACAGTCAATCTGTCGTATTCAGGCTTTGTAACTTTTATTAATTTTTCTCCGTCTGTGTTTATATATAACATTTCGTCATATTTGTGTATATTTTGTGCGATGTCTAACGTTATATCTTTCACTGCGTAATATCTTCCTGTAGGGTTATCTGTTAATTTTTCAATAATTTTTTCCATTTTTTTATACCTCTTTCTTATTTTATAATTAATTATAGCACTTTTTATATAACTTGTCAACACTTTTTTGAATATTTTTGTTTATTTTATAATAAAAAAAGCACATCTTTTTGTGATGTGTGCTTTTTTGTGTTTTATATGTTTCTCAATGTTTCTGCCATAACTGGTAACATTATGGATTTAATTTGGTTTTCTGTATCTTTTTCAAACTCTCTTACTTTTCTGACATTTTCAAAGTGTCTTTTTTCTTCCTCGTCAGTTTTAATATGGATTTTTCCGTTTTTTGTTTTATCTCCTGCACGACCAACTCTTTCAAGTTGCGGTATTTGTTTTTTATAGTCGCTTTTTAATAATTTTTCATAAAGGGCTAACATATTTAAGTGGTATACGTAGTTTCCTTTTTCAACTTCTATTTTATAATAGTCGTTTTTCACTTTGTAGCCTTTTGATGTTAATGTTTTTGTAACTAAGTCCATTTTATTTAGGTATTTATAATTTATTCTCCAGTACATATACCAAGTTAGGTATTCAGGAAAATCAAGAGCCTTGCAGTACATTATGTATGTGTCGTGGTCTTCTATTTTATCTTTTAATTCTATCACATTAGGCATTTTATATTCCTTGTCATAATAATATTCAAGATTTGATACATCTAGTTTTATAGTGTTTCTAATACCATATCCAAATAATAGCAAGTCAAATATAACAAAGTTGCCTTTTATTTCAAACTTATCTATCATTGGTATTATTTGTTCCAGTTCCTCGTTGTCATATCCATTATCGTAAGTCGGCACTAACCAGTTAATATACCCCTCGTCGTCTTGTTTGTCTCTTAGTTCTTCGTATTCTGCTTTTATTAATTGTTGTACTAATTTAGTTCTTAATTGTTTTCTAGTCATTTTTTTACTCATTTTTATTACCGCCTTTTTTTTAATTTGTTTTTCTTTTTCTGTATATATAATATCATATTTTATATTGTTTGTCAACTCTTTTTTGTGATATTTTTATAATATTTTTTGTTTATTTTTTAGTATGTATAATTGGACGCTCTTTTACACAGGAATTTTTTATTAAATGATGTAATAACATTATTATATTACTTTATATTTTTTATAGTGATAAATCTTTTTTTTTTGATAAAATATAAAATTCAAGTGTTGACTTTTTAGATAAATTATGATATACTTGTAATGTAAAAAAATAAAAGATTTGAAAGAGGTATTAAAAATGGAAAATAAAGTTACTATTTACAATGAAAATGACAAAATTGAGATTTCGCCTGCTACATTTAATTTTAAAAATGTTAATGACGCAACTGTGTCTTTAGGAGACGATGTTAGAAAGCATTTATTGAACTTAACAATTACAGGTCACTGTGATTATGAACATATCGTAGCATTAAGTAATATGAGAAATGCTAAAAATAATATTTATGACGCTTATATTCAAGTTAAATATTACGACGCTGACTATAGTACATTCAATTATGAAAATTTGAAATTTATTGAGTTTGAATACAGTTTCTCCAAGTTAAATTGTAACCAGTTTGCATACGCTATTGTATTATGTGGACAACAGTATATTAGATAACTATGTTATAAGGACTTGTCTTTAACGGCAAGTCTTTTTTATGGTTATATTTTTTTGTATCGCAATTTGTAAATTTATATAGAGGAGTTATTTTCATTTTAACGTTTTTTAAATTTGCTTTTACACAGGGAATAAAAAAAGGCGGCTCGGTGGTTGCTAAGCCGTCTTTTTAAATTAATAAATATTTTTCAAAAGGAGGTTCATTTCCAGATAATGAACACATTTGCAATTATATCACGCTTTTTATTTTTTGTCAATTGGTTTTTAATGAAAAAAACAGAATTATCATATAATTCTGCTTTAAAAAATAAAAACTTTATAGGAGGTTTGCCCCAGTCTTTAGAGCAAACTCATAACTATTATGATTACATATATACTCTATATATTTATATCATATTATTTAATTTTTGTCAAGCATATTTTTTCGTTTAATAAAAAATGCTGGAAAACTTTTATTTCCAGCATTTATCCAATATTCACGTTTACTGTGGATTACCGCTCCACAATTATAAGGAGGTTTTCGGTATTTTATCGAATTTTTCACAACACCTCAACCTGTTTTAGTATATCATACTTTGCGTCATATTGTCAATGTGTTTTTTGTCATAAAAATAAAAAAATAGGATTTATTGCAACCCTATTTTTTGGAGTTTTCAATTATGCTACTTGATTACTTTTCAAGTTTTAATGAAATATCCTACTATATTATGTTTATATTTTATTTTATCATATCTGCGTCATATTGTCAATGCTTTTTTGGTTGTCTATAACAAAAATAGAGTTCCGCTTCGGAACTCCATTATTCAACCTTTTTTGAAGGTGCTTTTCATATGAAAAACTATGAAAAACATAAATAAAATAAAAATTTTGAACAAATTATTTTTTATATAGATTAGTATATCATATTTATCTTAAAATGTCAACCATAAATATATTTAATTTATTTTGTAAAAAAGAGTTGACTTTTTATATAAAATATGTTAAAATGATAATGTAAAAAAATAAATATAAAAGGTGGTATTTAAAATGGAAAGAGAATTAATTTGGAATGACTATAGAGTAACTATATCACAAGTGATAG
>ERZ773074.215-NODE-215-length-26301-cov-35.443153_pt1 | contig 26301 bp, 24 predicted proteins | sample MGYA00580615_ERZ773074 | MGnify/ENA primary metagenome ERZ773074 (study PRJEB29015, sample SAMEA2738126) | human oral metagenome | biome: human oral; feature: human-associated habitat; material: saliva | place: China | collected 2160 ...
ATGTAGGGGACCTTGAAGGCCGTCAGCGAGCGGCGCACCATCTCCTTGCAGGCCTGCCCCGAGGACAGGCGCTCGCCCATGTACAGGTGCAGGACAGTGCCGCCCGTGTACTTGCCCTGCAGGACCTCCTGATCCTCAAGCGCCTGGAACGGGTCATCCGTGTACGCGACCGGCAGCTGCGAGGAGTTCGTGTAGTAGGGTTCTTCGGGCGTGCCCGCCTGGATGATGTCGGGGAAGCGCTTGCGATCCTCCTTCGCGAAACGATAGGTCGTCCCCTCCGCAGGTGTCGCCTCGAGGTTGTACATGTGGCCGGTGGCTTCCTGAAGCTGGACCATGCGATCACGCACGTGGTCCAGGATGCGCACGCACATGTCGAAGCCGCGCGGGTCCGTCAGATCATAAGCGTCATCGGTGAAGTTACGCACCATCTCGTTCATGCCGTTGACGCCGATCGTCGAGAAGTGGTTGTCAAGCGTGCCCAGGTAGCGCTTCGAGTAGGGGAACAGGCCGTGATCCATGTGGTACTGGATCGTCTCGCGCTTGATTTCGAGAGAGCGGGAAGCCAAGTCGATGAGTTCGTCCATGCGCGCAACGAGGCCTTCCTCGTCGCCCTTGTACAGGTAGCCGAGGCGCGCCATGTTGAGTGTGACCACTCCGATCGACCCGGTCAGCTCCGCCGAGCCGAAGAGACCGTTGCCGCGTTTGAGGAGTTCGCGCAGGTCCAGCTGAAGTCGGCAGCACATCGAGCGAATCATGTGCGGATCCAGGTCGGAATTGATGAAGTTCTGGAAGTAGGGCAGACCGTACTTGGCGGTCATATCGAACAGCGCATCAACATTGTCGCCCTCCCAATCAAAGTCGGGCGTGATGTTGTAGGTCGGGATCGGGAACGTGAAGACGCGACCATCCGCGTCGCCGCCGGTCATAACCTCGATGAACGCGCGGTTAATGAGGTCCATTTCGCGCTGCAGCTCACCGTAGGTGAAATCGACGACTTCGTCGCCGATAAGGGGATGCTCGTCGGCCAGGTCGTCCGGGCACGTCCAGTCGAAGGTCAGGTTCGTGAAGGGGCATTGGCTGCCCCACCGCGAGGGCACGTTCAGGTTGTAGATCAGTTCCTGCATGCACTGAACAATGTCCTCGTACTCCATGTTGTCCAGGCGCACGAAGGGGGCCATGTAGGTGTCGAAGGACGAGAAGGCCTGCGCGCCCGCCCACTCGTTTTGGAGGGTGCCGAGGAAGTTGACGATCTGGCCGCACGCCGAGGAGAAGTGGCGCGGCGGGGCCGAGGCGATCGCGCCGCCCACGCCGTTGAAGCCCTCCTGGATGAGGCGCTTGAGGGACCAGCCGGCGCAGTATCCGGCGAACATGTCGAGGTCGTGGATGTGGTAGTCGCCCTCGCGGTGCGGGGCGCCGATCTCGGGAGTGTAGACGTGTTCGAGCCAGTAGTTGGCGACGATCTTGCCCGCCGAGTTCAGGATCAGGCCACCGAGCGAGTACCCCTGGTTGGCGTTGGCGTTGACTCGCCAGTCGGAGCGGTCGAGGTACTCCTCCACGGTTGCGATGGCGTCGACGTCGTAGCGGGGTGCGGTCATGGTCCCTGTCCTGTCCTGATTTCCGATTGGATGTACGCGGCGGCGCGAATGAAGCACCGCGTGCGCTGGTGCGGTTGTAGTTATTGGTTGTTCGGTTATCGCTGTACTGCGCCCGTTTGTCTCGACTGCGGGCAACGCGCGCAAGCGTTGCGGCCTGTTCGACACGTCGTGAACACTCCACACTGGTGGGGCGAGGCCGTGGCACTGTGGGTGGTAGCGCTTGCCTTCGCCCGGAACGAGCATCCTCTCGGGAGATTCGCTCATCGCATCACACTAGATGTTGTGTTCGGACCGAACACTCTCCACCATATCTAGTGTCAATCGAGTGTCACACGTTCATCTCGCGAGTCGCCCTGTTCCCCTCACCACCCCATCGCTTTTTCAGAAACTTTCGGGGACCAACGTCCCACAGCAAGGTGCTGGATCAACGGCACAGCACGACACCCACCAGCCTCCTAGCTATCGACCAGAAGCTGCCCGCCACCGACCGCCCTGCCCCACTCCTCGGCCTCGCACCCAAAATTTCGCACGTAATTCGTTTGCTTGATCATTCAACAACCTCCACAAACGTTGCAATTCCAACGACCGGATTTCAATGTTTGAAAGATGTGCGCGGGAATTACGTGCGAGATTGTTGGGAAACCACGGCACAACGACCGTCAACACCACACCGTCGATGTCGCACCGTCGACGCCACACTGTCGCCACCACGAAGCGCGGAGGCCGCGACCGGAAACCCGGGGCCTCGTCAACGAAACGACACAATTCAGATGAGGAACGGAAGCTTCTTCACAAGCCCCAGACCCTTCCACCACCTGCCCAAACCAAGAGTGTCACCAGCGCTCGTCAAAGGAATCAAGATGAGGACAAGCGCATAAACCAGATGCTCATTGACGACCGGGTTGAGGGAACCCCACACCCACGGCGCGACAGCGGCGTACATGAAGCCCAGCATGATAACGCCCACAACAGCCGCGAGACGCGTTCCGATCCCAAGAATAAGCGCCACACCGATACCGAGCAGCCCCAGCATGAACAGCCAGTCAACAGCAGGCACAGCAAGGGACTCAAAGAAGGAAGCCAAAGGCTTGCCGGTCGTGGCACCCGTCAGGTAGCTCTGCGCGGGCGTCCCCCCGTTGATCCACGCGCGCGCCGGACCCGTCGAATAGTGCAAGCCGAAAGTCTTATCGAGGAACGACCACAGGAACACGAAGCCCACCGCAATGCGCAGCAGAGCCAGGACGACGCGCGCAGGCTTGGAAGAAACAACGAACGAAGCGGAGCTGGGCATAACTACTCTTTCGGGAGATGATGACGGACTCACCCATTATCCCAGGCACGAGGCCTTTCCGGGCATCGTAGGGTCCGCTGGACTCGAGCAGATAACCCCGGCGGAGACGAACGAGGTGCGAACGTCGAGCGGTGGGAACTATTCGCCTGCGAGGCGGTCAACCTCGTGGATAATGAGACCGCAAATGGCGCTCACCCACGCGATGGCGGCAACACCGAGGACGCGCGAGCGCCAGGGGCGGATCAGCAGAAAATGCTCGAATCCGTAGCCTGAGCCAGGGGACGCAGCGGACATGCTGAACCCCCACATGGCGGCGATGGTTGCGAGGACGGCGATACCGAGGAGCGCCAGGCACACCCACACCATCGCGCGTTGGACCATGATGCCGTGCCGTGGACGTCGCTCGATGGGCGAAAGGGTGAGGGCCCAGGCGCCAGCAATCAGCGCGGCGGTGATGACATCGGAGGGCCGATGCCAGCCTTCCATCATGACGGATACCCCCATGAGGGATGTCCACGCCCACCCGATCCAGGCGGCGGGACTGCGGAACCACTGGGGTGCGACGACGATGAGCGCCAGTGACAGTGTGACGGCGACGGTCGTGTGGCCGGAGGGCAGGGAGTTTCCGGCGCCGGTCGTGACGCCCAAGATGGGGCGGGTAAGGATGTAGTCCTTCAGGATCTGAGTCGTGATGTTCGCGCCGACGACCGCGCCGAGGGCCCGCCCAGCGAGCGTGGGTCGGCGCCTGGCGGCCGCGACGATCGCAACGATGATGCCGACTCCAACGAGGACGGGCACGGATACGATGCCGGTGATCAGCGTGGAAAAAGCTTCATATTGGCTGGCCGAGCGCATCGTACCTTCCATGAGGATTGTGTCGAGCACTTGGCCATACGTTGTCGTGAGGGCCACGTGTCCGATCAGTCCGGCTATGAGAAGGCATGAGATGACGCTGCCGAGGCGGCGATAGAGCTTGCGCCGGTACCACGGGTCAGAACTCAACCGACGAGGCCTGGGCTCATTACGCGCATCGGTTTGACTGGATTCAGGGTCGGTCTGTGTGCGTGCCCGCTTGGAACGGCCAGCGGTGGGGGCGTCCGCTCCCCGCTGGTTTCGGTCGGTGTCTCCTGCGCGTTCACTGGAGCGGGCGCGCGGGCGGACGGGCTTTGAGCTTTTGGTGTAGGACTCGTCGACGGTTGGGTCGGAGGGCAGAGCGGAATTGGGATCGTCCACGTGTTCCTCCATTCCTGTCGATGTGGCTATTCCGGTACCACTGTAGTGGGTTGGGCTAGGGGTTCGTGAATTTGTGAGGCTGGGAGCGACTTGGAGACGTGTTTCAACGTCATGTTCGGCGATGGCAGGAGGTGGGCGCGCGCGTGAGGGGGGCCTCGGTTAGAGTGGGGGTGTCCGATTTTGCACGTTTCACTCGGGAGTTGTCAGTGGCCACTTCTTTACCCGTCAGCACCGACCGTATTCGGGATTTGTTGCGGTCCCGGGACGTGCATTTTGGCGACTATAACGAGGGTGAACTGGCGTACTTGACGCCGAACGCCGCGTTTTTCTGGAATGCTACGAACCCTCAGATCCTGCAGCTGCGCGCACAGTGGCGGGGTATTGCCCGCACGCCGGAGGAGTTCGGTGAGTTGGCGCGCGAGGTCGCTCAATGTAACGCGACGCGCACCGGTCCGAAGGCGTACGTGGCTCCGCTTGAGGATGGCGCGCAGTACGGGCTGATCGCAGAGTGCAACATCGTTGTGTTGTCTGGGCTCACGCAGGCACAGCTCGATCATTTCTTTGAGACGTCCATGGCGATGATTATGGGCTTCTTCGCGGATCTTGAGGCGACGCTGCCGGGGTTCGTGGAGTGGGACGAGTATGGCCAGGAGGCTACGCGATGAACGGTCCTTTTGTGGTCCCCACTGATGATACGACCCCTTACCCAGTCGATTTTGAGCGGGTTGTCGCGGCTGTACGCGACATGGGCTACGCCCTGGATGTGATTGAGCAAGGCCGCGCAGGCGGAGCAATTTTCGACCGTGTGCCTTTCCTTGTGTCTTTCGATGCCGCGGGGCGTTTCCTGTCGATTCGGGCACTGTGGGAGCCTGACATCCCCGCAGCCAGTGCGGAGCACGCGATGTTCGCGACCGTCGATAACTGGAACCGCGAGAAGTATTTCCCGACGGTGTACACGGCGACCACCCCGGATGGGACGTTGGGCGTATACGCGGATTTCGTGGTTGACACGGAGCCGGGCCTGTCGAACGACCAGCTGCGTGATGCGATTGCCTCGGGCATCTCGACGGGTATCGCGGCGATGCAGTACGTGAAGGAGTCAGCCACCGAGACTCTCGGGTGGGTGGATCCGGACTCGGATGAGCGCTGAACGCTCTTCTTCGTCGGCGTGTTCCTCGCACGAGGCCGTAGCTGGTTCATCCGGGCACGCACCCTCGGGGGGTTCGATCGCGCCTTCGGTTCACCTTTCTACTCCGTCTCCGGCTGACCTTCTTGCCCTGCTGGGTCGCCTGAGTTCGGGTGATGACCGCCTCCTCGGCCATGTGACCCTGCCGGGGCGCGCGCAACAGCTCGCGGACTGGCCGCGCTGGGTGTCGCCCGCAGTCGTAGCCGCGTGGCAGAGGCGCGGGGTGTCACGCCCGTGGACCCACCAGCGCGACGCGATGGATGCGCTCCGGGCGGGTCGAAATGTCGTGCTCGCGACGGGCACCGGCTCAGGAAAGTCACTGGCAGCATGGACTCCTGTCCTGTCTGATCTCGTCGAGGCCGACGACTCATCGCGTATTTCTGCGATTCGCCGTCGCCCAACGGCCTTGTACCTGGCGCCGACGAAAGCCCTCGCCGCTGACCAGTTGGCTTCTCTGATGTCTCTGCTCGGTCAGGACAACACTGCCCCGGTGCCGGCTGATCCGGGAAGGTGCCCCGGCCTCGTCGATGAACGATTGCGCCGCGTGCACGTGGCAACGGTGGACGGCGACACGCCGCGCGAGGCGAAAGAGTGGGCTCGCGCGAGCGCGGACCTGGTCCTGTCGAACCCTGATTTCCTGCACTATGTCATGCTGCCATCGCACTCGCGGTGGTCGCGTTTCCTGGCGTCGTTGCACCTCATCGTCATCGACGAGGCGCACCACTGGCGGGGGGTGACCGGCTCCCACATTGCGCTCGTCGTGCGTCGGCTTGTGCGCATTGCCCATCACCTGGGGGCTGATCCGCGTATCGTCATGCTGAGCGCAACTGTGCGGGATGCTGCAGAGGTAGGTCGCGCACTGACGGGGCGCGACGTGGTGGCCATCACCGAGGATGGTTCGCCTGCAGGCGAGCACGAACTGGTCCTGTGGCAAGGCGGAATCGTCGCGGACGCGTCCGAGGTCGACATTTCTGACTTCCTGGCCGCCATCGACGCGCCGCCGGGCGCGGCCACTTTGAAAGTCCCGATCGTGCGGCGCAGCGCCGGGGTCGAAGCCGCTACGCTGGCAGCAGCCTTCGTCGAAGAGGGGGCGCGTCTGCTCGCATTCGTACGCTCGCGTGCGGGGGCCGAGGCCGTGGCCGCGCAGGTACGCGACCGCCTCTCCTCTCGTGGGTCCGCGCTCGCCGGGAGTGTGGGCGCGTATCGAGGCGGTTATCTACCCGAAGAGCGGCGTGCACTGGAGGAGGCGCTGCGCGCGGGCACGGTGCGGGCTCTGGCGACGACGTCGGCGCTGGAGATGGGCCTGGATGTTTCAGGTCTGGACGCGACAATCACGGTCGGATGGCCGGGCACGCGCGCATCCCTGCGTCAACAAATCGGGCGCGCCGGGCGCGCGGGCGCACCGGGAACATCCGTGCTCATCGCTTCGGATAACCCTCTCGATTCGTACCTGGTGCGCCACCCCGAGCATATCCTCGGTGATGTCGAAGCCTGCGTCATCGACCCCTCAAACCCGTGGGTCTTAGCGCCGCACGTTGCCGCTGCCGCCGCCGAAATACCGATCACACCGTCCGACATCAGCTACTTTGGGCCGGAACTCCAAAGAGTTGTTGAACGTCTTACCTCCGATGGATACATCAAGCGCAGGCCCGCCGGATACTTCTGGGATGCGACGCGCCCAGAGCGACCCGCCGACCTCACGGACCTGCGCGGCTCCGGCGGCGACATCCAGATCGTCGATGCCGCCACAGGGACCGTCGTCGGCACAATCGACCAAGCCTCCGCTGATGCTCACGTTTTTCCCGGCGCCATCTACATTCACCAGGGACACACCTTTCACGTCCTGAGCTTCAGCCCCATCACCACACCAACCGCTCCCAGCACCCAAGGATGGCCACGCGCACTCCTGCCCGAGACCGAGGAGGCCACCCGGGGACGGGACCTAAAGACGAACCGAATGCGAACGGACACCCAGGCCTCGTCGATCATCATTCCGCCCGCAAGGACCGACGATGCGCGCGTCGCCCTGGTCGAGGAAGTACGCACTCCCCTACGGACCCGATCCGCGACTCACACGAGCGTTGAGGTGTGCCAGGTCGAAGACACGTACGTGAGCCACGACGAAACCGTCACCTGGCACCATGGGCCGACAAACGTGTCAACTCGGGTGACCGACTACGACTTGCTACGCCTGCCGGGGCTGGAGTTCATCCGCAACATCGAGCTTTCCTTGCCCACCCACACGCTGCCCACCAAGTCCACATGGTTCACGCTCACGCCCACAGCGTTGACCGCGATGCGGATCGAGGCGGCTGACCTGGCCGGGACCCTGCACGCGGCAGAACACGCGATGATCGGTATCCTGCCGCTTATTGCAACCTGCGATCGATGGGACCTCGGCGGCCTCTCGACCGAGCTGCACGACGACACCGGCGCGCCCACCGTGTTCATACACGACGCTTTTCGAGGGGGAGCCGGCCACGCGCTCGCTGGCTTTCACAGTGCACGGTCGTGGGTGTGCGCAACCCTTGAAGCTGTTTCCTCGTGCGACTGCGAGTCCGGCTGCCCCCGGTGCATCCAATCACCCAAGTGCGGCAATGGCAACGAGCCGCTCTCCAAGGCCGGGGCCATCACGCTGCTCACCTACCTCCAGGACCGCGCGCCAGGAGCGTAGGTCCCCTCCACATCCACAGTCAGCACGTCGTGTCTCGCGGTCATTTGTTGATTAGCCTGAAACTCACTGAGATTGTGACGGCCTGATGCCAACGCATCAGATCATGGGTGATAGGACAACGCGTGTTGGTCGGGGTTCGGTCCCGGGCGTCGGTGGGGTTCGGTCCCGGGCGTCGGTGGGGTTCGGTCCCGGGCGTCGGTGGCAAGGCATCGGTGGGGGAGGTGTCGGGCTAGCGCGGTCGCGCCGCAGCTCCTCAGACGGGATTCGCCCCGTCGGGAGGATTGCACCTGATCAGTTGGGGCTGAATCTTCCTGATCGGATGTAGCGCCTCATCGGCAACAAGCCTCGCCTGGGAGCTGGCCGACCGTCGTCCCCTTGTCATTGCCGGCGATGCCCCACCGGCGTTTATTGGCGCCCCGCCCTACCCGCGCCCGTCCTACCCGCGCCCGTCCTACCCGCGCCCGCGCAGCAGGGCCCGCGCAGCAGAGCCCGTCGGCGAGGCCCCACCGGCGTTTGTCAGCGCCCGCCGGGCAGTCCTGCGTCAGTGAGGGAGCATTGGACCCGTTAGGGAGCATGACACCGGGGGTAATGGGGGGTTTGCAGCATTAGGAGCCTCCCTTCGGCGTGTCGCCGGCGTGTCGCGCCTCTAATGGTGCAATTCCCCCCATTTGATGGCGCAGTCATCGCCAAGCAAGTCACGCACGGGTCCCCGTGCAGCACAATTCCCCCCGTTTACTGTCCCTATCGGTTGTTGGCTACTCGTTGCAGGGTCCACGTGCAGCACAATTCCCCCCGTTTACTGTCGGTGAGGCCGCGGTTCGGGGCAGCGTGGCGCCCCGTCGAGCAGTCCTGCACCAGTGTGGCGCCCCGCCGGGCGGTTCTGCGCCAGTGGGGGAGCATTGGACCCGTTAGCGAGCGTGACACCGGGGGTAATGGTGGGGGTTTTGCAGCATTAGGAGCCTCCCTTCGGCGTGTCGCCGGCGTGTCGCGCCTCTAATGATGCAATTCCCCCCATTTGACGGCGCAGTCATCGGCAAGCAAATCACGCATACGTCCCCGTGAAGCGCAATTCCCCCGTTTACTGCCGGTGAGGCCACGGTTCAGGGCGGTGAGGTCGTGCCTCGGGGTGGTGTGGCGCCCACAGTGCAGACCACTTCGGTAGCAAACGCTGACAATGGGGTGTCCTGGGCAAGGTGGTCTGCGACTTGGACCCAACGACACCTGACCTGGAGTGCCGCTCGCACGCGAACCGCTGAACATGCGCGTTAACCCGTAACACGTACGCCAACCCCTAGATATGCGCCTGGGCGGCGCTGCCCACGCGCATACCACCGGGTCCACGCGCCAAGTATCGGGTCCACGTGCGAGGTGTTGGTCCCACGCGCGTGCCATCGGGCCCGCGTGGGTGCAAGCGCACATCCTTGGAGCAGTTTCGCATGCAATTCGATTGGGTGAACTTTCAACAGTGTCCGCAAACGTTGCAATTCCAACAATATGGAAACGCGGTGCGACACCGTATCGGGGGAATTGCATGCGACATTCACGGATAACTCACCCAGCAGGAGTCACGCACTACCACTCATAGCACCGCCGGTAGCGCTGCCACTGGCGCAGCCAGTGGCGCGCCGGTGGCCTGGCATGGTAGATACCGTCGCCGCAAACAACCTGCCCAAGCCCACCATGACAGACCAAGGGGCCACGCACGTGCCCACGATGAAACAACCAACTTCAATGTTGATTTTCCCGCACCAACACACCAACAAGTCACCACACAACCAACACGTTTCGCCCATCCTCCACGTTGGCTCCCACCACCTTCAATACCAACTTTCCCGCACCATCAAACCGAAAAGCCACCACACAACCAACACGTCTGGTCCTTTAACCCAAGCCCGGACCATCTGTACCGCCGCCGCCTCGCCGACTAACTGCACATACTCGAAGGGGCCGACCCTACGGTCGACCCCTTCGAGTATCCCATCAACACAGTGCAAGTCTCCCGATGCTGTCCCTTTCTCGGATCGCCTCTCTCAGCGGATCCTGTTGCTTAATGATTTTCACTGTAGAGGGTCGAGCTGTGGGAAGCATTGAACAAACCTGATAATTTCCTGTGAGTTTTTCACTCGCTGGTTCCGGCCCGCGCACGCGCCCGCAGCGTCGTGGACACCCCCAGAACGCTCACGTCTTCACCCACGACCACCCGGCAGTCACTACCGAGCACCTCGCACGACTCCACACCCACGCCGTTTGCTGCGGCGACGGCCGCGGCGGCTTCGCAGGGTCGCCCACCAACGTCTTCCCACAACGCGGACGCGGAATGTTCAGCACCCGCGAGCGCAGCCAGGTCTGCGACGGCCTGGAGCTTCACTGTCGCGGTATGTGCACAACCGATTCCCGCTAGGACAAAAGCGAGCGTCAGCGCCAGGGTGATGAGCCCGAGGCTGTTGACGGTCCCGGACCCGTCCTCTCCCGGGCGTGTTCGGTCAGGGTGCAGAGGCAATGCGCCGACTGGTGGTCTCACGAAACCGTGCCCTGTAGTGGTCACGGCAGGTCCTCCTCGTCGATCGTGGTGACGCTGCACCGTGCCTGTCCGCCGACCCATCCGCCAATTCCCTGGTAGGGGGCCGTGCCGGTGACGGTCACCAGGCCGTCCCCGCGCGTGAGGGTGTAGGAGCCTGCAGCGTAGACCGTGGTGGCGACGGTTTGCGGGTATTCCTCACCGATGGAGGCGGCGCGGGCGCCCTCGCGGACGGCCTGACACAGGGAAGAGTTGGTTAGTCCAGCCTGGGCAGCCGCGACGATGACGCCGACCACCAGGGTGACGGCGACAAAGCAGAGGGCGTGTTCAACGGTGACGTATCCGTTTTCGTCGCGTGTCATCGTGTGTTGAGCGCCTCCTGGATGAGGGCTTCGAGGGCGGTGCGCACTGCGTCAGATTTGAGGATCACGATGAGTAGACCGGCGAATCCTGCGGCGGCGATGGTGCCGATCGCGTATTCGACGGTGGTTGCGCCCTCCTCCGGGTCTGCATGTTCGGCGGGTGAGTCTCTGTGCGGCGTATCTCGACAGCGTTGGGCTGTTGTCCGCAGAGTGCTCATAATGCTGCGCTGGGTCCTGGTCGCGGCGCTGTTGATGCGTTCGATAATCGTCATTGATCTGTCCTTTCTTGAGCGCGCTTGTGCGCGCAGGGCCAGTGTGCTCGGGGAGTTAGTGGTATTCCAGCCGGATCGCTGACCCTGTGGATAACGGGAGTTCTGCGCGACCCCCTGTGGATGGCGACGGTGCGCGGGCGTTGCACGCCGTGAAGGCCCCGGGTCCCTGGGGACAATGTTCGGCGCGGGATACTACAGTGGCACCGTTAATTGTCGGCAACCTTGGGACAGTGAGTCAGCCGTGAACACAGACGACGAATACATCAAGATCGGAAAGCTCCTTGACGATTGGCAGAACCAGGCAGAGAGGCAGGTGGAGGTTAATCAGCGACTGGTCGCTGACCTCGAGCAGGTGGAGGTTGTCGCCGAGTCGCGGGATCGCTGTGTGCGTGTCGTCGTTGATTCGAATGGTGCGCTCAGCGACCTGTCACTATCCGACGATATGTATGAGTACTCCCCTGATGAACTCGCGGGGACGATCTTGAATCTGTTCGTGCAGGCGCGTGCCGACGTGGCCAACCAGATTCATGAGCTGACGAGTGCGGCTTGGGGCGCTGATAGTCCCGATGTTAAAGCTACGCTGCGTTCCTACCGCCCTCCTCGCCGCCGCTGATCGTGAGTGTTCGCTCCTAGGCGCTGATTCCCACGACTAGGTGAGCGAAGAGGGGTGCGATCCCCAGTAGAAGGAATGCGGGTAGGAAGAACGCGCCGAGTGGACCGACCAAGCGAACACTGAGTTCTTCTGCCCTGGTCTTTGCGTCGATCAGTCGGGTGCGCCTCTCCCAGGAGGCGCATCGCGACAGCATTCCCTCGGGTGCGGTGCCGCAGGTCCACGAGGCCTCGAGCGCGTCGCGCAGGGGATACACCCACGTGGGTGCGTCCTCCCATGCGTCGTCCCACTGGGCGCCGAGGCGCAGGGCAGAGGCGGTCCACGCGAGGGGTTCTTGGTCGCAGGCGTGGGCGAGGGCATTCAGGGCGCGCGGGATCGAGGCGCCGCAAGCCAGAGCGGATGCGATCAGGTCGCATGCGAGCGCAGCATCGGTTGCGACAGTGCCGGTGGAGGTGTCGGACCTGCGGCTCTGCGCGAGGATGCGTCGGCACGCGGCGATGCCTGCCCCCCACGCGAACAGGCCGACGACGGCGCACACACGTCCGGGGCCTCCCCCGGTGAAAAAGGACCAGGGGGAAGCTCCGAGTGCCAGTGCGGCTATGATTCCCACGAGGGGCAGCGCCGCCAGCACGCGGGCGGACATGAGCGGTCCGGCAGAGGCGACACGGCGGGCTTCCTCGACTGCCTGGGTGTCATCGATCGCGTCTCCAATGGAGTCTAGGACGGCGGCCAGGGGCGCGCCGAGGCCGTGGCTGAATCGACAGGCAACGATGATTGAGCTGGCGCTAAGTCGCGCGGCAGTTGCGTCGGAGCATTGTCCTCTCGTTGGGAGGACGCGCCACCGCCTCTGCTCGTGCGCCCAGGTGTTGAGGACCCGAGGGTAGGCCTCGTCAGTGTTTCCGGCGCTGCCCACACCGATCCGGGCCAGTGCGTGGCTCCACGCGGTCGAGGCCGGGGCGCCCGAGCGTAGCCTGGTGGAGACCTCGGCGACGAGGAGGGCGAGTTCGCGAGGGGTGGGTGGTCCCTTAGCGCGACCTCGATGGCGGGCGACATCGGTTCGCCTGTCGGTGGGGCGCGGAAGGAGAGGTAAGAGATGCCGACGCCGCGCGTGCGGGCGAGGTGGACGGAGGTCTCCCTGTCGACCCGCCGCGCTGGCTGCCAACCAGGCTCGCACGATGCGGCGTTCGCGTCTGGTGCGCACGACAGTGATGATGGAACCGATCAGGAGGTGAAGAACGCACGCGGTGAGCGCGAGGCCAGCCATGAGCCAGGTAACCCGCTGAATGCCTGCGGGGGCTGTCATGTCGGGTTCGCAGCCCCCTATGCGCATGCGCGCGCAGAAATCCACACCTGCGCAACGCGGTGCCCACAGCAACGTAATCCCAACACACGTCACAGTCCTATCCTTCCGGCCAGGTAACCCCAGGCCTCGTGCGTCGTGACGTGCCCGTCGGGCCTGGCGCTGAGGGCAGGTACACACGTGAGGGAGCCGCTCTCGCGCGTGAGGATGCCGACCTCGGACACCCAGCGGTGACCGGTGGTGTTTCGGCGCATGTGGAGGACGGCGTCGAGGGCGCTGGAAGCTTGCGAGGCAAGCGCCGCCTCGCTCATGCCTGCGAGGGCGCCGAGGGCTTCGAGTCGGGCGGGCACGTCGCGGACGCTGTTGGCGTGCAAGGTTGCCCAGCCGCCGTCGTGTCCGGTGTTGAGGGCGGTGAGGACGTCGCGCACTTCGGGGCCTCGGCATTCCCCGAGGACGAGGCGGTCGGGGCGCATGCGCATGGCGGCTCGCACGAGGTCGGTCAGGGTGACAGCGCCTTGTCCTTCGACGTTGGGTGCGCGTTCGAGGAGGTGGACGCAGTGCGGGTGGGAGGGAGCAAGTTCGGGTACCTCTTCGATGCAGATGATGCGCTCGCCCGTAGGCACAAGTGAGAGCGCGGCGCTCAGCAGGGTTGTTTTGCCGCTGCCTGTCGCCCCGGAGATGAGGGCGTTGGAACGCGCGCGGATGAGCGCCCGAACGAGGGGACCGATCATGCCGGGGAGCGTGCCGCGCGCCTCGAGGTGCGTGACTCCCAGGTGATGGGTGCCGAGCACTCGTAGGGAGATGAGGGTGCCGGAGTCGGAGATGGGCGCGAGGACCGCGTGTAGTCGGACCCCTCCGGGAAGTGTTCCGTCGGCAATGGGGCTCGCGTCGTCCAGACGTACGCCGCACGCGCTCGCCATACGGATTGCGGTTCGCCGGGCGTCCGCTTCGTTCCGGATGCCGACGTCGACGCGCGTGAGTCCCCCTCCTGTGTCCACCCATGTCTGTCCACTGTTGATGAGGACGTCGGTGACGTTGGGGGTGTCGAGTAGGTCAGCCAGTGCCGTGTTCATGCCGCGCTGGCGGGCGCGCAGATCGTCGAGGGCGGCCACGGCTTCGGCGGCTCCGCACCCCGGTCGGGCGCAGTGGGCGGCGGCCTGTTGGGCTGGGGTGTTCCGGGCGAGGAGTTGCAGCGCGCTACGCATGAGAGTGTTCTCGTAGGAGCGGGTGTCCACGATTGGGAGCGTCGGAGGGGTCGAGTGCGTCGAGGGTGGCGTGTGAGGTATCGGGTTGGACGGGGTGGAGTCCCTGGGAGGGGTCGGTTGCGGGTGGGGGCGCGATGTCCGCGAGGGATCGTCGTAGCGCCCGCAGGTAGCGTCCTCGCCGGGTGGGGGCGCGCAGGATGGGGGTGGGTGCACACTCGACGAGGCCGGGACTGGGTTTCGCTCGCTCCCCGACCACGAGCGTCAACGCGGGAACGGGGGGAGGGGCGACAGCGAGGGATACCGCCATCGCTGCAGCCCCCTCGAGGTCGCCGTGGGTGAGGAGGACGATGGCGTCGGCATGGATGAGCGCGGCGAGGCGGGCGGCTCGAGTGTCCCACCGGCCCGCGTCGACGATGAGGGGAGCGCCGATTGAGCGGCACGCGGCTGGCACGCGTGGGTCGCCGGCGTCCGCTCCCCCACGCGCGTCCCCAACGAGGGCTGGAACTCCGTCGATGATTGGCAGGTGGTCGCGCAAGGCGGGCAGGTAGGAATCCTCGCCAGCGTGCAGATCTGCCCACCTCACGCCCGGGAGGTCGTGGTGGGCTGCTCTGGCGATGCCGGGGACGGACCCGGAGGCGTCGACGGCGACGGGTACGACCACACCTTCGCGTGCAGGTTCGCCGCCGGGCGCACGCTTCGGGTTTCGGGCCTCGCCCCGCCATGGCCTCGTCCCTGCTGTGTGCAGGCCGCGCCCCCAGGGAAGACGACGGCTCCACTGAGAACCGGTGTTCTCCCGCGCGAGGAGGCGCACGACGCTCGTTGTTCCCACGCCTCCGGCTATACCGGAGACCACCCAGACAGCGCCGTGTGTGCGCGAGCGCCAGGAAGCTTCGGCGATGAGGGAGACCAGCAAAGCCCTGTCCCTTGGCAAGCTCACCTGTCCCCCGTCGCCCACGCGCACGCACGGCACGAACGCGGGGACAGGGGCGCTCGGGGAAGCGAGAACGAGCGACGCTCGAGCAGGGTCCTCGCACAGGGGCGCGCCCGCCAGGGTGACGGCGTCGCGGGCGCTCTGCCGCTCCGGCGGGGTCAGGCCGACAAGGGCGACGAGGCCTCGGTTCGGTTCGGTGATCGCGTTCATTTCTCTACGGTGCGCCAGCCGCGGCGCGCCCGTCTACTCGCACGCACGCCCCTGTGGACAACGCCGACATGAGGTGCCACCCTGTGCATAGAGGGGTCTGATGGCGGACCCCTGTGGATTGTCCCGACGCTGGAGAGATTGCGATGGCACGTGCGGCCTTTTTTGACTTGGATAAGACGATTCTGGACACGTCGTCAAACGTGGCTTTGTCCGGGCCCTTCATCGAGGCGGGCCTGATGAATCGCCGCACGGCGATCGCCTCCGTCCTAGTTCAGCTCCCGTACCTGCTGTCCGGCGCGGACGAGTCACGGATGGAGCAGATGGCCGAAGCGATGGGCCGCATGGGCCGCGGCTGGAACGCGGCGTTCCTAGAGGCGACGGTCGAAGACGCGCTGGAACGCACGATCGAACCGGTGTGTTACGCGCAGGCGCTGCGCCGCATCGCCTATCACAAGAGCGTGGGCGACGTTGTCGTGATCGCATCGGCGTCCGTCGAGCAGGTGGTACGCCCGATCGCGACGATGCTGGGTGCGGACGAAGTCTTGGCGTCACAGGCAGCCATCGACGAGGACGGATGTTTCACAGGCGAGATGACACACTTTAACCAGGCACAGGGTAAAGCGGACGCCTGCGCTCAGTTGGCTCACGCACGCGGATGGGATCTGTCGCAGTGTTCGGCATATTCGGATTCGGTGTCGGACGCTCCGCTGCTGCGCCTGGTCGGCCACCCCTACGCGGTGAACCCCGACCGCGCACTTCGCGACTTGGCTGAGCGCGAGGGCTGGCCAACATTGACTTTCATGTCAACCGTGCGCGTGTTGCCCCGCCGGGTGCCAACCGCCGCGAAGATCGCCGTTCCGTTCATGGCTGGCGTGGCGGTGGGAGCCGCCGTCAGCGCGTTGTTGCGTCATTAATTGTCTAGGTTCAAGTGGGGTTACTATCGTTCGACGTGCATTACTTCGCACAGTGTTGGCACCAGTATTGGTGGTAGTAGATCACTCACTGACTGCTACATTAGGTCCCCTGAAGTGATGTTTACTGAGGGTGATTATGCGCGGTTGGTTGCCCGGGGGTTGATCACCGAAGGCAGCTAACCGAGCCTGCCCGCCTGCACGTGCCGGGCAACGTCACGCCCGACCTCGGCGCCGTACACGACGCCCGCGCAGTAGTGGATGATCCACCGCGCCAGGCCGGCCTCGTCGGCACTCACCCACCCGGCGAGCGAATACCCCGCGCGCGCTGGGTCGAGTGCATCGTAGGCGCTTGGCACGCACACGCCGCTCGGGTCGACGCCGCGCGTGACCAGAATCCACCGCGCCAGACCCGCGCCCACGACAGACGAGGCCGGGGCAAACACACGCCGGAAACGGAAGTGAGCGGTCAGGGCAGCTGCGACGGCCAGGGCGGGAGCATCGCAGCTCGCGTACTTCAGGGCGGGGGCCACCAGGGCGGGATCAGTCGGCACCGCAACCGCGCGCGACGGAGTGAGTCCGGCGGCGATCAACCCGGAACAGGTGTCCCTGTGCAGCCCGGCGATGAGGGCAGGCAACGGCGCGGGAGCGACGCGCGCGCTCCCCTGCGAGCGCGTGTTGAGCGCCGGGAAATGCGAAGCAAGATTCCACTGGGAGCGCCAGATACCCAGCGCGAGGGCATCCCCCGGGTCCGAGGCCGTCCCTCCCTTGTCCATCATGGACAGGGCACGCACGTCGTCCACGGTGGTTCGGGCGCCCTCGATGATGGCCAGGGCGGCGGCCTCGCGGACGGCTGCCTCGGCTCGAGCTTCCTCCCAGCCTCGACGTAGTCCCTCCGAGAAACGCAGCTGCGCGAGCGCGGCGTAGGCTTCGTCCATCGCGGAGGCGACGGCGGGGCGTGCGGCTGCGGCGCGCAGCGTTGCGGGGGCGGGGTCGATGAGGGCTTCGATACTCACACCCCTACACTAGGGGTATGACGCTTTTGCAGCATCGAAACTTCTCTGCGCGCCTACGCTCGGGCTCGTTCGCTTTCGTGTTTGCCCCCATCGCCCTCCTCTTCCTGGGTTCGTCGATGGTCGACGTGCAAGCCCTTGCCGCCGTCGGACAACCATTGGCCTCGGTTGAAGGCCTGATCGGTATGGCGCTCGCGTCACTGCTGCTAGCCCTGATCGCCCTGAACTGCGAGGAGTCCAGCGCAGGAATGGTCGTGACTTTCCTGTGGTCGCTGGCGGTGGGGGCCGCCCAGTTCATGGGCGTCGCGCGCATCCCTTTCTTCATGAAGTCCTCCGTTCAGTCGGACGACATGGCGGCGGGCGTCTTGTGGAGCCTGTACCCGGTGTGCATATCCCTCATGCTGGGCGCCTGTGCGCTGACGATCAAGTCGGTGCGGGCGCGTGCCGGTCGTGAAACACGAATGCCGCTCGCGAGGGTACACCGCCACGCGTTCGGCACGACGGTGGCTTTGCCGGCGGCACTCGCCGTGAGTGTGCTGATGGTCAGCGCATCGCCCTCGGACACGACGAACGTGGCGGCACTGGGCCTGGAGGGTGTCCTGGCAGGCCACTCGATGGGCCATGGCCTGGCGCTGGGCGCAGGCCTGGCGCTTGCTCTGCTGGTTGTCAGTGCCCGATGGTCAATCACGGGTGCACAGTTGGCGACCTGGCTGATTCTGGTGTTGCCTACGTACGTCGTGGTACCAGTGTGGGCATCGTTGACGGGCAACGTGATTGTTCCGGGTCCGTCGATCCTGACGAAACTTGCCTTGGCATCCCCTACGCTTGCGGCGCTGGGGATGGCCACCGGTTGCGCGTCGATGGGCGTGCTGTGGGCACGCGTCCGAGCCCTGCGTTCCCTGGACAGCAGCGAGGACACGACTCACAAAGAGGGGCCTGCCGAGGACTAATACGCGCAAGAGGGCACGACAAACGTAATATGTGGGCAGATGTTAGGAGGAAGCATGTCCGAGAACGAGTTTGCTGTCCAGCCAGACCGCGAGAAGGATACCCGCGACGACCTGGTGTTGACCGGTGAGGAGATCGAGCTGCCAGGTGAGGGGTCCGACGCGTCGGCCATCATCGGTGACACCACCGAGCCTATTCACACGGGCGAGATCGAGTCGGTCGCGATCGGCGGTCTGACGGGCCGTGCACCCGCAGCTGCGCCGCTTAAGCCCACGATCGAGGACAAGATTTCCACGGGCGAGTTGCCCGTCGTCTCCAAGCCCGCGGGCGCCATCCCAGTCGTGTCCGCGGCGGACGAGGCCGACTCCCCTTCCACTCCCGACGCAGGGCGAGCGGATCAATCCTCCGATGCCCCCCAGGTGGGTGCCGTCCCGAAGCAGGGGGGTGCAGACACCGCGAGCACAACTAACGACGCTCCTGCGCAGGAGACCGAGGATGCGTTCGACGGTGTAGCACCCGTCGACGAAGCCCTCGCACAGGAAACCCACTCCGAGGAAACACCTACCGACGAGCCCGCCCCGGCCTCGTCGGACAAGGACAATGAACACGCCGACGTCACCCCCATGGCCACGGAGGGGAACGACGCATCCGCTCCGAATGCCGAAACCGAGTTGATCGACGAGGAACCCACGCAAGAAGAGGCCGCTCAAGCCCCGGTCAGCGACGCCCCCTCAGCGTCGGTCGAGAAGGCGACTGAGGCCCACGAAACCGGGCGTTCACGGGTAATGACTCCCGCTCAGGCGGCTGCGGCACTGGGCCTGAACCTGGATTCTGTGCGTGAAGCGCGCGAAGAAACGGTGACAGAGCATGCCTCCGCCACGGACGCCCCCAACGAGACGCCCGCGCCTGGGGGCGAGTCCGCTGACGATGAGGAAGTGGATGAGTCCGCCGAGGCCTCGTCCACTTCCGCGACCGAAGCTGGCGAGGAACCCTCCTCCGCCGTTGGTGGTGCCGCAGCGGAAGCGCCGCACGTGCTGCCGTCGCGCCGCTCAATGATTTTCGGCGACGACGAATCCTTCTCCCCTACGATCCCCGCACTTACCCCGAGCGAGCAGCAGGCTGCCAACCCCGCCGCGTCGGTCGGCGGCGCGGTCGATGCGGGTTCCGAGGGTGCCCCCGTCGATGAGTCCACGACACAGCAGCCCACCCGGGGTTCCGTGGCTTCGTACTCTTTCGAGGATCAGGATAAGGCCGAACGTCCGCGTCGTCGCTCTGTGCTAACCGCAGACGAGGACACGCGCGAGGCCGCCACCCTGGAAGCGATTGCCTCCGCGAACCGGGACCGTGCAGACAAGCAGTCCACCAGCCTCGACGACGAGCTCTTTAGCGCGGCTCCCGAGATTACCGAGATGCCCTCTCGCGGCGGCGCTCACTTCCTGTCGTTCCTGCTTTTCCTGGTGCTGACACCGATCGGCTGGTACCTGGCCGCCGACGCCGGGGCTCGCATGACGTTGGCCGACGGCGCGGCGATGTACACGGGCGTCGCTTCGATCCTGGCACTGGGCGAACTCCTGGGTGCTGTCATCATCACCGTGATTCTGTGCGCCGCCGCGCGGCGTTCCTCCCTGGGTGCCTGGCTCCTGGGAGTCGTGTCGCTCGTCGTGGGGCTTCCGTGGGTACTCGCCCCGGGTATGACAGCCTCGTCGCTGCTGGCGGCCCTGACCACTCTGAGTGGCTCCGGCCCGCTCGGCGCGAACCTGTCGCACCATGTGCAGGCGTCCGGCTACTCGGGCCGCTTCGTCCTGCTGGGCGTCCTCCTGATGGGCCTGGGCTACGTCTCCCACTCCGTGCGCCGCACCGGTCGCGCCGAGGAGGCGCTGCGCACATCCATTGAGGCTGTCAACCCGGCCGGAGCCTTGTACTCCAAGCGCGCCCGTAAGAAGGCTGCGAAGGACCTGACGCGCAAGTGAATACCCTGATTCCCGCTAGCGCGATCGAGCTTGAAGGACCCTGGACCCACCGGCACGTGAGCGCTGGCGGGGCCACGTTCCACGTCGCCGACATGGGTGAGGGCATGGACCATGCGCTGGTTCTTCTCCACGGGTTTCCCGAGCACTGGTGGTCCTGGCGACAGGTCCTTCCCCTCCTCGCAAAGCAGGCTCCGCGCGTTTTCGCCCTCGATTTACGAGGCTTCGGTACCTCCGACCTCACGCGCGGGGACTGCGACCTGACTCAGATGGCTCTCGACGTGATCGGCGTCGTGCGTGCCCTCGGCGTGGCATCGTTCTCCGTCGCCGGCCTGGGCATGGGCGGAACCGTCGCATGGATGGTCGGGGCTCTCGCACCGCTTGAGCTTCGCTCGGTGGCCGTTCTGTCTGCCCCACACCCTCTCGGTGCCCAACCTGTCATTGCCCGCGTCCCTTGGGCGGGCGGTCGTGTCCTGCGTAGTCGCCTCGCCCTACCAACGGGCCGGGAGCATGCTCTGCGCTCCGGATCGCTCCTGACAACCGTGTACCGCGCGTGGGCGTCACCCGGGAACGTGGATGGCCTTGTCTCCCAGTCGGGTCCCTACCGCGCAGCGCTTCGCCGTCCCTTTGCCGCGCACACGGCTCTGCGTGGCCTGACCGCTAGTCGTTCACTGTCGCGCGAGGCTCGCCGAACGCTGTCCGAGCCCCTACAGGTGCCTGTCCTGTCCCTCGTCGGACGCGACGATGGCGCGTGGTCTGTGCTTGATCACGCGGCTGACGCGCAGTTTGTGGATGCTCCCCTCACCCAGGTCGTTATCCGCGAGGCCGGGCATTTCCTACCCGAGGAGGCCCCTTCCGCGGTTGCCGAGGCGTTGGCTGAGCACGTTGACACGCGCGCGCTTTAACTTGTGTTTCATTAGACAGGTCACACAAATCGCACAATGAAACATGTTTCACCTGATAAATAGGGCATAATGGTGTGAGCGGCACCTCCTAGTGACCGGTGTAACGTATGGGATTCGCCGCACACCTCAATCGGAACGCCCGAGCAATCGGGCACGAGCGGAAGGAGCTCCGCACCATGATCGGTGACGGCAACTTCATCAGCCAGGTGCCGCTGTTCGGTGGCCTTGACGATGCACAACAGGTGTCCCTCCAGCAAAAGATGGGTCATACAACCCTTCGCCGCGGTGAGACCCTCTTCGACGAAGGCGATCTCGGTGACCGCCTGTACATCGTGACCGAGGGCAAGGTGAAGCTCGGCCACACCTCTAGCGACGGACGCGAATCTCTCCTCGCTGTCCTCGGCCCCGGTGAAATCATCGGTGAACTCACACTCTTCGATCCGGGTCCGCGTTCGACCACTGCGACCGCCGTGTCCCCCGCCTCCCTCCTGTACCTCGAGCACGAGGACCTCATGCACGTGCTCGACACCAATCCGACGCTGGCCAAGCACATGCTCCGCGCCCTCGCGCAACGCCTGCGTCGCACGAACGAATCCCTCTCCGACCTGGTCTTCTCTGACGTTCCAGGTCGCGTCGCCAAGGCCCTCCTCGATCTCGCGGACCGTTTCGGTACCGCGACTGACAAGGGAGTCCACGTCCCCCACGACCTCACGCAGGAAGAACTGGCCCAGCTGGTGGGAGCCTCCCGCGAGACCGTCAACAAGTCGCTCGCCGACTTCGTTTCGCGCGGCTGGATTCGCCTTGAAGGGCGTGCAGTGACACTCCTCGACGTTGACCGACTGGCGCGTCGCGCCCGCTGATTTCTCACACAATGGGGGGTCCGGTACCTGTCGGTACCGGACCCCCCATGTAATTTCAGGACATTGAACAGACCGAAGTCTTCACGCACCTGGATGCACGAAACCGGCCACGGCCTCGTCCGTGAGCACTGACATAACGGTCAGTTCTGGACCGCTGCGCTTTCCTCAATCGGACGCTTAAGGTAGGCAACCAGGTTTTCCGAACCCGTCGGACCCGGGATCACCTGGACAAGTTCCCACCCGTCAGCACCCCACTGATCAAGGATTGCTTTCGTCGCATGCGTGAGCAGCGGAATCGTGGCATATTCCCATTTAGTCATGAGGTCATCTTACCCGCCATCAGAGGACGCACGTATGACAAAATCTTCGGCACACGCGGGCTACGCAACTCCCTCGCCAAAGGCTCATCCGACGAACGCAACCACTCCAACCAATCCTCCGCATGCGGATAATGGCGTAAAATTGCGCGACGCTCCCTCTCCGTCAAGCCACCCCACACACCGTAGTTAGCCTCGGACTCCAGGGCGTCAGCCAAACATTCGAGACGCACCTCGCACTCGTAGCAACGCATGCGAATCTGACGTTGCGATGCACCTTGAACAAAGAGCGCATCCGGTTCGATGGACGCACACAGGGCGCGCGCGACCCAACTCTGGTCGTCGCCATGGGTTGACATCGTGGATCTCCACTTCACTGTACTCGAGCCCTAACATGTGACCATACACACAGACTATCGAGGCCGCAAACGCTGTGAGAACGCATGCGACGATTCCAGGTGACCGATCAGCCAATTTTTACGCTCCGCCACACGCCAGATGCCCCTTACGACACGTAAGCTAGGAGCATGTCGCACTCTCATTCCCGAGCCGTCCGGCCGACCCAGCTGTTCGCCCTGTTGCTGGCGTTCCTGAGCGTTTCCTCGCTCATGGGCGTCGTCGGGGCAGGCATGCTCGTACCCATCGCGGGTCCCACCGCGCTGGTCGCAAAGTCGGTCCCCTCCGTATTCAACGAGCTGCCCGGTGACCTACAAACAGTCGCCCCCGCCGAGGAGTCGCAGCTCCTTGACTCCTCGGGAGCCGTCATCGCGCACTTCTACGACAAGCAGCGCATCGTAGTGCCCAGCGCGAACATCTCCGACGTCATGAAGAAAGCAATCATCGCGATCGAAGACAAACGTTTCTACGAACACAACGGCGTGGACGCCACCGGCATCGCCCGCGCGTTCGTGACCAACCTGGGCGACTCCGGTCGCCAAGGCGCCTCCACGATCACTCAACAGTACGTGCGTAACTCACTGGCAGAGCGCGGCTACCTCGAAGGCGACGCCGACCAGGTCAGCGCCGCAACCGAACAAACCACAGAACGCAAGCTCCGCGAAATCAAGTACGCGATGGCCTTGGAGAAAACCCAGTCCAAAGACGAAATCCTCACGGGATACCTGAACATCGCACCCTTTGGTCCCATTACCTACGGCGTCGAGGCCGCGTCGCAACGCTACTTCTCCAAGTCTGCATCCGAACTCGACTACCTGGAGTCCGCGCTGCTCGCCGGCCTCGTCCAATCGCCCGTCCAGTACGATCCCCTCACCCACCCTGAAGCAGCCCAAGAGCGCCGCAACACAGTCCTAGCAACCATGCTTGACCAGGGCGTCATCACACAGGAAGAATACGACGCCGGCATCGAAACCACCGTCGATTCAATGCTGCACCCCACCGTATCCTCCGAAGGCTGCTCCGGCGCGGAATCCTCCCAAGCCTACTTCTGCGATTACGTCCTAGCCCAGTTCCTCGAAGACCCGACCTTCGGCGCCACACGCACCGAGCGTGAGCACATGCTCAAGACCCAGGGCATCACAATCCGCACCACGATGGACCCCACCAAGCAGAACGCCGCCTACACGTCGCTGACAAACACTATCCCCGTGGGCGACGCCTCAGGCCTCAACGATGCTCTTGTCTCTCTCGACCCGCGATCCGGTCGCATCCTGGCGATGGCCCAGAACACGACGTACGGCATCGAGTCCGGGCAAACAATGTCAAACTACTCGGCCGATGGTAACTTCCAGGTCGGCTCAACATTCAAGGTCTTCACCCTGCTTCAATGGTTCAAGGAGGGACACTCCGCTTACGAGACAGTCGGCTCCAGCAACACCTTCTACCCTAACGGCTCCTTCAAGTGCGACGGACGCTCCATCACAACCGAGGGCTATCAAGTCAACGACCTCGCCGGCAAGACCGGCACGATGAACGTCGTGCGTGCGACCGGCCAGTCCGTCAACCAGGCCTTCGTGAACATGGCCTCCCGCGTCGACTTCTGCTCCATCTTCGACACTGCCTACAAAATGGGAATCACCGAAGACGGCGAAGCCCCTTCACCCTACCCCGCGAACATCCTGGGTTCCGTGTCCGCCTCCCCACTACAGATGGCCTCTGTGTTCGCAGCAATCGCCAACTCCGGCCAACAGTGCACGCCACAGTCCATCGAATCCGTGACCGACCGTGACGAGAACGTCCTGAAAGAATTCGCGGCGGACTGCACGGAGGTCATCTCCCCCGACGTCGCCAACAAGACCGCAGCCCTACTCACCGCGTCGGCCGGCCAGTACTACACATCCACGCGCTTAGGCGGCGGACGTCCCTTCGCAGCAAAGTCAGGAACCACCGACGGGCACGCCAACACGTGGTTGACCGGCTTCACTCCGTCTGTCGTCACATCCGCATGGGTGGGGCACGGCGAAAACTCCTCCCAGGAAGTCGGATCCGTGACGATTAACGGCAAATACTACAGCGAAATCTACGGTGAAACATTCGTCGGCCAGAACATCTGGGCGCCCTACATGACGCAGATCCTGGCGGGCACTCCCGTCGAAAACGTATCCAGCGCGAACATCGGGGCAACCAACTCGAACCGTTCCTCAACCCCCACACCATCCCCCACGAGCAGCGGACACTGACATGACACCGACGCTGATAGAGGCCCCGGCCTCGGCCCCCCGCCGAGGCCGGGGCCTCCTGCGCGCGACCGGCGCAATCGTCGGCGGGCTGGGACTCGCTGGACTGGCCGCCGGTGGAGCTGCCCTGGCCTGGGGTTCGATCGAGCGCACTCTGCCGACCCTGCGCCGCTACGACGTGCCCATCGAGCGTAACGTCCCTGAAGTGACGATCCTCCAGATCGCCGACCTACACCTCTTCGCCGGGCAGGAATTCCTCCTGCGGTTCCTCTCCGACGTCGCCTCATCCGAACGCTTCGACATGATTGTGTCCACAGGAGACAACTTCGGTTCATCCGTCGGCCTCGACATGGTGATGGACGCCTACCGCCCCTTCCTGTCGTATCCTGGCGCCTTCGTCCTCGGATCCAACGACTACTATTCGCCGATCCCCAAACGCTGGAGCCGCTACCTGTCGCGCTCCAAACCACACCCCGCGCGCGTCGTCCCCGACCTCACCTACATCCCGATGGTCCGCCAGCTGCGCGCCGCCGGCTGGGTGGATCTCTCTAACGCGTGCGGCACGCTGTCGTTGCCCGGCGCCACCGTCTCACTCCTGGGAACCGACGACGCCCACATCAACCGGGACCGCCTGGTCGCCCCAGCCTCGTCGTGGGAAGCTCCCGGAGCCCTGCGCCTCGGCATCACGCACGCGCCCTACACGCGCGTGGTCTCCGCGCTCACCCGCGCCGGGTCCGACCTCATCCTCGCGGGCCACACGCACGGAGGCCAGATCGGAATACCTGGTGTCGGCGCAATCATCACAAACTGCGACATCGCACGGCGCTACGCCAAAGGCCTGAACCGCTGGGAGACACCCGACGGCTCTTCGTCGTGGCTGCACGTTTCCGCTGGGCTGGGAACCTCTCCCTATGCAAAAGTCCGCATCGCTACACGCCCCGAGGCCTCCCTCATCCACGTCCACCCCGCGTAGCCTCCGTTGATCCCGACATCAAAGTCCGACATAACCCCTATCCGCATCCACCCAGCTCCGCGTCCCGCCAGTGGTTCTGACAGACGAACACCCCTCTCGTCTCAGCGTCGTTCCCAACCAGAGGACCCAGTCGAGCAACTCGCGGTCACCGGGCACATTCAACACCGGCGACGCACCATCCCAGCCATGCCGCAACCGGCGACCGGCAACCGGCAACCGGCAACCGGCAACCGTATGATCATCGTTAACCCGCGCCAGCCAGACCCCACAGTCGTGCGGCGTGGCACACACTTCCCTCAGTCGCTTCGTCTCGGTTTGGGATTATCAGCGACGTAAGGCTATACTCGAACGGCACCGGGGTGTGGCGCAGCTTGGTAGCGCGCTTCG
>ERZ773074.217-NODE-217-length-26268-cov-6.261283_pt1 | contig 26268 bp, 24 predicted proteins | sample MGYA00580615_ERZ773074 | MGnify/ENA primary metagenome ERZ773074 (study PRJEB29015, sample SAMEA2738126) | human oral metagenome | biome: human oral; feature: human-associated habitat; material: saliva | place: China | collected 2160 ...
ATGATATAATAAGTTAATAAATAAATTTTAGAAAAGGAGGTAGCAATGAGACAGGTAGAGAGACATTTAATTAAATCTAGTAGTAATTTGTACTCAGTTTGTAATGATTTAACATTTAAATCCAAGAATCTTTATAATGCTGGACTGTATCAAATTCGTCAATCTATATTTGAACGAGATAAGTCTGACAAGGAAAATAAAAAACCAGTACTAAGTTGGGCACAATTAGTTTCTGAATTTAGAAAACAAGATCAGAGTGATATGAAAGCATTACCATCTAAAGTTTCAACCAATATTATAAAAATGTTGGGACGCAATATCAGTTCATATTATCAGCTTTTAAAAGCTTACAATGATAAATCAAATAATAAAATAACGAATAAGCCAATGATTCCAGGATATCTACACAAGACAGAAGGTAGGTATGTGGTTGAGTTCACAAACCAAACTTTCGCTAAAAAGCGTGGTGAAAATAATGAACTTATCTTATGCCCAAAAGATCTGAGGATCTCAATTCCAACAAAAGTTGACAACCCAAAATGTGTCAAGATAATTCCCAAAAATGGTTATTTTTTTATTGATGTTATTTACGAGGTTAAAGAGAGATCTTTTAGAAAGACTCATAAATATGCAGGTATTGACCTTGGTGTTGATAATTTAGCTGCTGTTACATTTTCTGATGGAACCAACCCACTTTTAGTTAAGGGTTTGAAGATAAAACATATCAATCAAGGATACAACCGTCTAATAGCAAAATCTCAATCAAAATTACCAAAAAATCAAAAAACAAGTACGCACATCCACCGTCTTTTTAGGAATCGTGAGATGAAATTGCAATCAGAATTTCATAAAATCACAGGTTTTCTAGCAGAATTTTTCGACGAGATGGCACTTGAAAAGGTTTTTGTTGGTAAAAATGTTGGTTTAAAGTCCGGTATTTCTATTGGCAGAAGAGGAAATCAAAATTTTGTCCAAATCCCCCATAATAAATTCATCTCTCAACTTAAGTACAAGTGTCAGTTGCGAGGAATAGAAGTTGTAGAACAGGAGGAATCTTACACATCAAAAGCCAGCTTTATAGACTCTGATGTAATTCCGGTTTGGAAAAACGGTGGTAAAAAATATACATTTTCTGGAAAGCGTGTGAAAAGAGGTTTGTATAAATCTAAGAACGGAAAATTTATTAATGCCGATGTCAATGGGGCATATAACATCCTGAGTAAGGGATTGGATAAATTAGGAATTAGTCTAAACAGAAATAAGGTGTCATTTCATACGAGAAGTTTGACTGGTTATAATATATTATCTAATAAAAAGTTAATAGAGAAATACACGTAAACCCGTATTTGGTATTTACCAAAGAGGGCTTATAGAGGTGTTGTAGGACGCCTTTAGCAAAATCAATAAATCAAATATTATTGTGGTATGTTAAGAATTAAATGATACAGATGATAACAAATGATACATTTGTATAAACCATTTAAACCTATATATACCTGCGTTTTGACTTTTTTAATATTTTGTGGTAAACTATATAAGTTGATAAAAATTCAGAAGGTGACAAAATGGTTATTGTATCTAAAAATTCAATGATTCTAAAAGAGGCTCTCCATAGACGTAGAGTTAAATTCCAAGAAGAATATTCTCAAGATGGTCGTTTGCGTTTTGATATCGCAATATTTTCCGGTGACGGGCCTAATCGTGAAAACCTAGTATGCCTCATTGAATACGATGGGGAGCAGCATTACACAGATAAGGTTATTTTTGATGATAAAAATCTAAAAGAGCGAGATAAGGAAAAAGAAGAATGGTGCAAACAAAACGAAATTCCCCTGATCCGCATTCGTGAACAAGATTTTCCATCTCCTGAATCAATTTATAGCTTTGTCGACTCTAAATTAATTCCAGCGCTACCACACTCTTCTATGCTACCTATAGACCGAGATTTTTCTGAAATAGAAACAGAAAAACTAGGGCAAAAAATCGTTGTTTTAGATACTCTGGTAAAAGAGACCTACTCTATAAAAGACGTGGCAAATTTACTCGATTATTCTAGCGGTTACATCTCAGATAGAATCCGAAACTTTGCCTGGTTCAAGAATTGGTCTGGTAATTCAAATTTAGAGGTTTCACCTTATTCTATTGATAGGGAGGATCTAATTCGTGGCTTGTCCTTCTTGCAATTTTTGGTTGACGAAAATGGAAACCGGATTCCACCGCTAGATGACAGTCATCTTGCTGAAATTATCTCAGAACTTAACAAAACTGAAACAATTAAAGAAAAAATGTTACTGATTTGTAACAAATTTCAGCACAACAATAATAATAAAATTAGAAAGAGTACAGTTGAGATCCTAACAAATCCGAACGTCCACGAGTCTGTTCGGAAGATTTTAACTGATGAATATCACACCGTTGTTTTTTGCGGATCTAGCAGAATTAATAGTGATGATGTCACTATTTTAGAAGAAACCTGTCATAATCTCGGTTGTGATTTTATAAAATTGGAGGATTACGTTGAGAAAATTTAACAAACGAAAATTAGTTGCAGCAATCAGTATTTTGTTGGTTTTTGTCACTTTAGGTGGTTTGTTTGCTAGACACCAGTATAAACAAGCCAAGCTTAAAGAAGCTCAAAGTGTTTTAAGTCAAGAGACTGATCGTGTAAAAGACGAAACCGACTCTATTGAAGAAAACAATAATAAGGCAAAGACTGAATTAAAAGAAGCCGAGACTAAAAAGGCGGATGTTGAGGGTCAGCTATCCGAAAAAAAATCTAACGTTGAGGATCTAGAAAAAAAGAAAAAAGAACTCGAAGAAAAACTTGGGGGTGAACAGTGATTACTAGTAACAAAAGAAAAAAACTTGTAGCTGGATTAAGTGCAGCATTGGCTATTTCTGGAATTATGCTAGGAGGAAGTATGGTAGAGGCTGACTCTAACACGCCAATTCCTGATAATATTCGAGAGAAAATTGAAACATTAAAGGTTGATATCGACCACCCGGAATTGAAGGCGGAGAAAGAAAACCTTAATGTGGTTGCTTTAAAACAGGCGGTTGCTTCACAAAAACTAGAATCAACTCAAAAAACGGTTACAAAGCTAAAAGAGGATACAAAAAAGGCAGAAGATGATCTAACAGCTGCAAAAAAATCAGAAGAAGACCTTCAAAAACAGATCAAAGAACTAGAAGAAAAGGTTAAAGCAAAAGAAGAGCGTGAGACTCAAGCAAGTAAAACTCAATCTCAAGCTCAATCACAAAGCCAATCAGAATCTCCTAGCAATCAAACATCTGATGAGAGCTACGTAGCTCCGGCTTCTACTAATTCTGGAAGTCCTTATTTTGGTGCTGACGGTCTATTAGTGGAGTCTGCTACGGGACGTGCACAAGATGTTATCAACCATCTTTTAGCTATCCCAGGACACGCAAACGGATCTTGGTATCACGCTCAATACGGAGTTGACGCAAAAATTAACGCATTATCCGTGGAGGAAGCAGTTTATGTAATTCACAGAATTGAGGGTGCAGGATTCGGTCAAACCGGTGATGGTTACGCTGGTTATGATACTCCGGCTTCTCACAGAAACTTCTTAAATAATCAGGTTAACAACCGATTTGGTGGTGATATCTGGGCATTGCTTCGTTCTTGGGGAACTTATTCATACGGTGGTTATTAAAAACAACAATAAAAAAGGAGTTAATAAACTCCTTTTATTTTTTTATAAAACTTTAAGCAATTCAGCCTGCAAATCCTTTAAGGACTTATCTTTTTGAAGACGAATCCGGTTTGATAATGATTTCCACTTTGCGTGTTCCATTCCGGATTTTACTTTTGAAACAATTCGAGCTGCCATAATAGATTGAAGCAGTTTTCCAGAACAATCCACCACGCCATCTGTTAAGGCGTTGACGGTTCCCTCGGCTTGATTTTCAAAGTCTGAAAAGAATACCTGCTCTAAAACTACTCCAGAGGGTACAAAATCCTGTAGATGTTCAAGAGTTAGGAGTGTATAAACACCCTTTTGCTTACCTTTCTTCTCCACGGATTCAATAAGAATTGTGGACAATTTTAGGGTAGTTTTTGCTGTGTGTTTACAAGTATTCAAATCTTTCGCTAACTTCGAAATTAGTTCCTGATTTGAATCTTTTAGAGACTCTTCGAAAACCTTGGAAATAAGATTGCTGATTTTTTTTGCTTTTTCTGTTGCTGTCATTTTATTTTCCTTCTTTCTTTTAAGAAATATTTTCTTGAATTATAGAAGACTTGACAGGACGCTGATAAGTTGTTATAATAGGTTTATTAAATAAACAAAGGAGATGTCGTTTTGAAATCTGAAAAATTAACAAACGAAAAAGAAGTTGTTCGAATTATCAATCAGTCTGAGAATTTCTCGCTTCCTGAAACCAACGAGGATCGCAAACAGGCAAGATATTTCAAGAAACTTTTCAACAAACGCAAAAACATTGGTGTTTGGAGCTTTATTATCGCAATCGGGGGTATGATTCTTTCGTATTTTGCTTATATCCAAAAAGAGCCTGTTCTTAGCTTTTTAGAAGAAAAATATACAAACTCTTTCGCTGGAAATGCAAACCTAAGTATCATTCTTATTACTCTTACAGTTCTAGCAGTTGTTACTCTGCAATTATCTAAGCCGAAACTTCCAACTGAATTAAGTCCAGAACAAGAACGTGGTCTTCAATTGTACCTGAGAAATAATGATACAGATTTTACAATTCGTAAGGTTTTTATTGACGGGGAAGTTACTAGAATTAAAGTTGGCGAAGAAACATCAATTTTTGTAAAATACTTCTCAGAAAATAAAGATTTGAAGGATAAGGAAATAGAAATTCAACTTGGAGCAGTGAAGCTTCCAGAGGCTATCGTAGCTGCTCCAGTTAGACAGCGGATTGTTTACATTGATTACCCAAAAATTGGTTCTGTTCTAGCGAACGACAAAATTATCATTTCTCGCAAACTTTACGAGAAAGAAAAGTTGCCACTTAAAGATATCGACGTGTTAATTAAACGTGATAAGAGCGGGAAAAATTACAATATGTTTGTAAACCATCAGTAAAAAAATAAAAAGGAGTTAAAACTCCTTTTTTTAGTTATCTGTAACGATATGATTCTAACTCCATATCCATATTACGTTGTTCCTGATATTCTTCTAAAATAACACTTTCTAGATCTAAGGTTCCGAAAAATCCTGCGTCAAGAAGTTCTTTGTAAGAAGATAAAAGATCCACAACATCACGCCAAAACTCAGCAATTTCAACTTGAGTATTTTCAGAATATTCCTTGTAATATTCTAGTATAGTTGCTTGCTCATCTTCTGGTAAACAAATTGGAACGTAAAGGTTGTTTTCTGATAAGTGCTGTTCGAAGTAACTCAATCGACTTTCATCATAATAATCTGAAAGCTCGGCTAGTTCACCTGCATTACCATCTGTAATTTTTACAGTTAAGTTTTTATTTTCCTTAATCAAATCAAGGAAAGATACAGCTTCAATAAAATCAGAATGTTCAAATAAAACCTTTTCTCCTTTTTCTAGAAGTTTTTTTGCAACAAACAATTCGAGATCAGATTTCCCAACAAATTGATACTGATTATCAAAGAAGAACTTCGAACTAATCTCATCAAACTTATCATCCCAAATGTGAAGATCCGGGTTTAGGTTGTAGAGATAAGAAAGCTCCCGATTATCATCTTTAAAAATTTTATAACAATTATTCAAAAACTCTTTTGAATAGTCAGAACCAAATAGCTCTTTGATAAAACCGCCATTATCTTTCTTCGAGAAGAAACATTGATACTGGTGAACATCGTAAACTCCGGAAAAACCTTCGAGAGTTAGCTGATCCAATTCAACTTTTAATAAATTTGTTAGATGTTTGTAGAACGGATGTTCTAAATTTAATTCATCAAAGATGTTTCTGTTTCCGGATTGCTGAACCTTTTTTAGAAGAATCTTCAAAAGAGTGTTTTCTTTTGATTTAAACTTTTCTCCGCTAATAGACTCGAAGAATGAAATTCCCCAATAAGAGTCGATTAAAAGATTATTATTAATAATATCTTTTTCAACCACACTTTTAATTTTTTCTTTAAACTTTGGTTTCGGAGTTTTATCTAAAAACTCTCCGTCTTGAAGTCGAAAAAGAGGGATCAGGTCAGCGTCGAACATACCTGAATAAAAATCACGAAATTTCCTATCAAATGTTGATTCACTAGATAAGAAAAACTCATCTTTACTGATAGAATAAACTAGGACGTAAACCTTTGCAACTCTAAAAGGATTATCCCGTAACACCTTATCATCATCAAGATCCTTGATTAACTTTTCAATTAATCCGGGAAAGAAATCTGAAAAATTCTTTGTACTAATCATCTTTAATCCTCCCAAAATCCAAAGTTTTGATTTTCTGACACGAATGATTCATACGGAGCACCGTGAAACATAGTATCAGGATCCATTGGGTTAATATCGTCAAGATACTTTTTATTGAACTTTTTGGATTTTTCCAAAAAAGCAATAAACTTCTTGAATTTTTCAGTTTCTTGAACTTGGCAGGTATCACTTTTAAGTGAAAGTAGATAATTGTGCTTTTCAAACTTGCTTTCGATATTACAGAACGGAGATTTGTCTTCATCCAACAATTCCAAGTCGTTGTAGTTGATGTCAAGAACAAGAACCACATCTTCCGTTTGAACCTTAATCTCCGACTCAAGATTTTCTTTATTAAAATTAAAATTTAAAATTTTAATGTTCATTAATTTTCCTTCTTTCTGTAGCTACAACAGTAGCTGATATTTTTTCTTAAATTATAGTAGAGGGAAAAGTTTGCTAAAATATTGACAGTTATTGTTTTTTCTGTTATTATTTTAAGTAGAAAAAACAAGTAATGAGTAGTTTTGAAAGATTAGGTGAAGGTTTTGGTATTAAAATCAACAAAAGAAAATAACATAACAACATTTTTAATAGATAAAATAAAATCAAGTTTGGATAATGTCCTTCTTTTTTGTGATGAAAGAAAGGACGATGAATCGCTCGAAATTCTTTTGAATTTAAAGAAAAACCAAATTGAGGTTTATGAAACAAGAGATGTAAAACCTGATAATTTATATACTAAAAAAGAGGGGTTGGACTGGGTTGAGCAAAAATTTCACAACAAAAACGGGTCTATTCCAGATTACATTGTTTTGAGTGGTGGTTTCTTAGCAGTCAATTTGGATATCTATTCAGATGATAACGTTCTCCCATTGAGAGAGTATGTGCTATATTTTATTAAAAATATAATGCTGCCAGAAATCTCTTTGCTTGGTGTTTATTCCTATTATTATAAATCTAGTGTTAGTGGAAATTTTTTTGATGGTTTTGGTATCAACTACTTTTATATATCCTCTCTATTCTACTATTATGGAGAAATCCCGCAAGAATTTAGTGTTGTCCTAGAAGATATTTTTCACTCAGAAACTAAAAGTGGAATGTACAAGTATGTTGAGCTATATAAAAAGTCAATCTCTAATTGGTCTGACATTCAAGAAAAAGTTGAGTGTTTTTACAATTTACTAAGCTCAATCACGAAAGGAAGCTCACGTACATCCCGTTGGCTCACAAAAGAGTTTGAAAAAATTGCAAGTGAATTTACAAAAGAAGAGAAGGATTTACTTTTTGATTTAGCAATCGGTGAGTTTGTAGGAATTTCAGTTTATGAACAGGAAGATCCTTATTCCAGTGTGGCTGATACTCATCACATCAACTACAAACTTTTTTATACAATTGAAAATATATGTGGTGAGAAGTTTTCAAGTCTTTTGCCGGATAGTCAAAGAAATAGTTTGTTATCCTTTAATAACTTGTCCGACTTTTCTAATAAATCAAAAAACTCATTCCCGGTTTACCTTTTTGGAGAATACGATGAGCGGATCAAGCGTGCCGTTGATCTTTACCAAAGTTTACTTGTCAAAGACGGTTACGAAGAAGAGGATTTGATACCAGGAAAGATTTTGGCATTAATCTATCGATACAGTTTGAATATGAAATTAACTGAAACTCTACTTTCCACTGACTTTTCACAAAAAAGAATTAGATTTGAAATCATCAGATCATATTACGATACCTACTTTAACTTTTTAGTGGAGTATTTCGGGAAAAAATTAAACCCCAAAACTGTAATTATTACAGTTCCATCCGGTTTTGTGAATGTGAATAATCGACTCAACCATTTTTTAAACTATCCAATTTACTTCAGTGATGTGGAAAAAATTGTAGTAGAATCTATCAATTCAAATCCGAATCCATACGAAGAGAAATTCCGAGAGGAGTTTCTAGCTAGTAAGTACAACCGCAACAATAATATAACTATCGTGTCTGGAACAACTCCAGTACTGTCAGTCGATGTCGTGATTAACGATTTGCTTTAATAAAATAATAAAATAATGCTTGTAACAATTCTGTAACTTGCGCAGAATTGTTTTTTTTGTTAAAATAGTAATAATTAAGTCTAAAAAGAAAGGATTGGTTAAATTTGAAAAGTAATTTTGCAAAAGGTATCCTAGCTGGAACTGTTTTAGCTGGGATTGGGTTGTATTCTGAAACAGTAGCAGCAGATGAAGTTGTAAGCTATTCGGTAAATCATAGCTATACTGTTGATACAGAAACAACAGATACCCTAACTTCGACACCTGCAACAGGATCTTATAGCGTAAACTACAACGAAACTTCTGTAAACAACGAGAGGCTTGTTTCGTTGATGGCTTCTGCAAAAAACATTGGTGACACCGGATTTATTCAATTGGATGAATTGCGTCACTCAACATCTCAGGAAAATCAAAAGTCCGAAGAACCGGCAAGAAAAGAGCAGGTTCACCCAATGGGAGACGCAAAATTCCATATTTCTTCAGTATTTGGAGAGGTTCGAAACTTACTCTTAACAAACGGACAATATTACTCGGATGTTCACAACGGTGTGGACTATGTTGGTGAGGATGGAACCCCTATCCACGCATATCGTGATGGTGAAGTGGTTTACTCTTCTGGTGGTGAAGGAATCGGTGAGGGGATCATCATCAAACACGACAACGGATTATACTCTTACTCTTGGCACCTTCAGGAAGGTTCTCGAAGAGTTCAAGTCGGTGATACTGTAAAAGCTGGAGATGTCATAGGATTACAGGGTTCAACTGGATATGTTACAGGAAGCCACCTACACTTCGGTTTGTCAACAAGTTTATGGTCTGACTATGTTAATCCGGAAGATTACTTATAATTTCTGAAATTAGTACAGGAAGGTGATTTATTCTGAATTTAAGAAAGATACTATTAACATCTGCAACACTTGCAGTCGCCAGCTGTTTCATTTCTGGCACTGTTAAAGCAGAGAATGAAGAATACCATTATGTTCTTCAAACCTATTCTCAGTCACCGATCGTCGAGTCAGATGTGGCGGAAGACGATCTTGGTGAATTTAAGTTGAAAGCGGTGGATGAAATTTCCAAGCTTAACTTAAAGGACAAGGCTGAACCTACAAAAGTGAAATTGGAACAGTCTTGGACAAAATCAGAAGTAAGTTCTTTATTAAATAAAGCGAAGAGTTTATCCGATGATAATACAAAGAAAGATGAAGAGGAGAAACAGAGAATTGAGCAAGAAAAGAAAGCCGCAGAAGAAGCTAACAAGAAGCGAGCGCAGGAAGAAGAAGAAAAGAGAGAGAAAGCTAAACGAGCTGCTCAATCAAACCAGGTATCTCAAGAACACAATAGTCCATCCGTTTCTAGCGGATCCTCGTCAGGATCTGGAACAAAGTCGTTTGGCCCTAATCAAGCTAGAGAAGCGTTTGAACAAATTACGGCAGACCTTGGGGTAACCGGTTCAGAAAAACAAATCTGGGCTGATATTATCACCAAAGAATCAGGCTGGAACGTTTATGCAACCAACCCTTCAAGTGGTGCTTACGGTCTACCACAAAGTTTGCCGGGAAATAAGATGGCTAGTGTTGGCGGTGATTACCTCACAAACCCTTATACCCAGTTAATGTGGATGTACAAATACGTGCACGAAAGATACGGATCTTTCGCAGGTGTAAACTGGTACTCTCGTGGATGGTACTAAAAAAAAGACCCTTAGAGGTCTTTTTTCTTGGGGTTATAATAGATTGACTTATAAGCTCGATTCTGTTACAATAAAATAAGAAAAATAAAGGCTGTTATATATACAGTTAGGAGGTTTTACTTGAACAAATTAAGAGGAATTTTGATTTCCACTGCAATACTTTCAGGTGTGGTGCTGGCGACTGAAGGAGTTTCAGCGAAGGACAATCATCTGTTTGTAATTCAGACCTTTGCTCAGAAACCAATTTCAGACAAAGACTTTAACGAATCTGATATTAATTCAGAAAAGGAATCTGCTCTGAAAAAAATTCAGGAAATGAACTTGAAAGATAAAGCTTCGGAGTTTAATGAGCGAATTGAATCAGGATACACGAAGGCGGAAATTAGTAAAATTTTGGATGAGGCGAAATCCTTATCTGACTCAAACAACAAGTCAGATGATGAGATTAAGCAAAAGGAAGAAGAAGATAAAAGAAAAAAAGAGCGAGAAGAGAAGGCGAAAAAGGAGAAAACTAAACAAACATCAGTTGAAAGCGAAACTCCGTCTTCACCGGGTAAAGATTACACCTCTTTGGCAGCCTCACGTGCGGGTAATGAGGGACTACAACCTCAAGCTGCAAAATTTAAAGAAGAAATTATCGATGTGTTCGGAATAACGAATATCGGCGGTTATCGTCCAGGAGATCCGGAAGATCACGGAACCGGTCACGCATTGGATGTTATGGTTCCTGTTGGTTCTGAGTTAGGTGATCGTGTCGCCCAGTACGCAATCAATAATGCAAGTAGAGCAGGAATTAAATACATCATTTGGAAACAACGATTCTGGGCACCGTTTTACAGTATCTATGGCCCGGCTTACTCTTGGAATATTATGGGAGATAGAGGCGGTGACACTGCGAACCACTACGATCACGTACACATCTCCTTTAACTAGAAAGTAATTGTTGAACGTTATATTTTTTATAATTTAATAAAATATTTATAAAGAAAGAAGGAAAAAAATGGTTATAAGTAGTAAAAAAGTTAGATCCTCAGATTTTGAAAGTGTTGAACAGTATACGAAAAATAAAGGTTTCATCGAGTGGTTGAAATCCATCTCTAAATTTATCTCAGACGATGACGTTTTACTGAAAAAATTACAGGACGATTTACTTCTACCTGTAACAAGACAAGTGGAAAACGTCCGCTCTGAATTAAATAAAGGACGAGTGAATAAATATTATCAAAATCAAAGATCTGTTGTTGTGGATTTCCTAAGAAGCGACGTTGAAGACAAGGAATTTAAGTTGATTGTTGAGTACTTGTGGGAGATTGCGGATTGTGTCCTTGAAAAGGATAATACTGATTCTCTGAGTAATATTTATGATATAGAGAAAAAATATCGTGGTTTAATTAGTAAGGAAACCCTAAAAAAATTCGATACTATGGTTGACGAAGTTGAATATGGTGTCATAGATGGAGGTTTTCCGGATGTTTTAAACCCGTTGTCGTATTTAATTATGGGTGCAAAAGCAGCCTTGGAAGTAAATCCCTTTGATTTTTATTCTTATATTATTTTTGATAAAAATCAAAAAAAGTTTTTACTTCAAAATTTAGGAAAAACTATTTTCGGTCAAAACTTGCCATCAAGTTTAGTTTTGGGTGATCCAATCAAGCCAAAATATGAAGGCGATTCTGTCGACACAGTTGATTCGGGAGATGAAGAAAGTTTTCCTAACGATGATGAATTTGTAGCAATTGATAAAAAAGAAATGCTTGGTTACATTGATAAGTTTTTTACAAACCTAATTCAAAATAAAAGAACTTTCAAACCAGGGCAACTTCCGATTGTAACACAAAACAATCTTTCAATTTGGAAAATTCTATTTAACGATAGTGATTACCTGAATTATCGAAAACAGTATTTTATTGCCTGTTTCTGCTTAATCTTTGAACGAATCACACCAAATGAATTTTTGGAATTATTGGTTCCGCTTGTAAAAAATTCAGTATCGTCTTATTCTGTTGCAACTCTAGGTGATGATTGGAAGGAAAATAATTTAATTTCTAACGATTTACCTTATGGAATGTTCGGAGAAATATCTAAAGGTGAGCGCTTTAATTGCCAAGATGAGCTTTACTGTTTGGCTTGCTAAATAACTTTTAGTCGTGCCACATCAACAAAAATATAAAAAAATCCCAATTCAATTTTGGGATTTTTTGTCTATAATTTTAAAAATTAAAAAACACCAAACGTATGGTTTGGGGAAAGAAGGAATTTATGAAATACGCAACAACAAACAAAGATTCTTTTGCGTTACAAACTTTTAAAGAACTCAGCAAAGTGATCGAATCTGATCATTTTAAAGAGCAGATAAGAAATGTTATTAAAACTATTAACATTCAAGGATTTTTCGAAATGAATCAGGATATTTATGATCTTGAATACTATTCTGATCAAAAGGAAGAGTTGTCAAAAAAACATTGGTTTTCATTGATTGATTATTTGAAGGAAAAAATTACTTTATACGAATTACATTCTGATAAGGAGTGGGTTAAAAGCCAAATGATGAAAAAACTCAGTATTTTAAATCGGTCAGAAAAAATTAATACTTTTTTTAGGTATTATATGGCTAATACCTTCATTTCTTTTGATGTTAAAACGAAAAGTTTAATGTTCACTCAAAAAACTAAATACAACAATGTAAATTGTCAATTAAAAAATAATACCCGACAAGTAAATATCAATTCACTTGTTTTGTTTGATTTTTCTTTTTTAAATAAAAAATTTGCAGAGTTAATCAACTATTTAGATGATGATTTAGTTATGTTATTCTTTAAAAATATTTGTGGATTATTAAGTAATGATGATTTCGCAGACAGCTTAATTATTTATGTAAAAAATAATTTGAATAAAATTATTGAAGAGTGGACTTTAAATAACAAAGGAGATGATTTGAAATTGGATAGTTTTCCAATCGATTTTTATAGCCAAGAATTTATCTCACAAATCAGAAAGAAAAAGAAATATTCAGATTTTTTCAAAAATATTTCTAATGTTGAGAAAAAACAAAAAAGTTCAACTTTCAATTTCAATCATATTAAAGAATATTATAAGAATTTTTTAATTCAGGTAATTGATGACCGTGTTGATCTTAAAACCTATCCTTATAATTGTGCTCACATTCAAAAGGATTTATCTTTTAATGAAAGACAAATCTCTGAATTAAAATCAGAACTGATTCCGCTTCTGGAAGAAATTGAGAAACAGGATAAAATTTTCTTTAAAATTTATGGAAACTTTGGTTACTTTCGTGGGGATTTTGGTAGTAAAAACTTTATAAATCAGTGTTGTAGAGATGAAGGAATCATCTCACAATTGATTGAGCTTTTGGATTGGTATCCTAAAAAGTTTAATTTTTATCAACTTATCTTTACAAATAGGAATTTTAACAATGAAATTGATAACTATTCTCATATTAAATATGCCTCAAAAACTGAGGGGTTCGATTACCACATTTATATCGAATTATGTAAATATGATGATAGGGAAAAGTGGCCAGAAAGACGCTTTGCTCAACTTCAAAATATAGCTAATAAAGTTTTAGGTAATGCGACGATTGGTATTACAGAAAGAGGTTTTGACAAAGAAATGCCAGGATCCTTAAAAGCCGCAGATCGATACAATTTTTATAACAACTCAATTCACTCAAAATACTTTATCGAAAAATAAATAAAAGACTGAGAAAAACTCGGTCTTTTAAATTTATAGCTTAGTTCTACTTTTATTTTTCAAAATTAAACATTCTTTTCATCCACCAATTATAATTTTAAAAAATAAAAAAAAATCCTATCAATAGGTAGAAAAAGAGGGACTTTACAATGTCTAAAAATAAATATCGCCACAAGGCTATTGCAAAATCAGTTGTTAACTCTTACCCCAAATATTCTAACAGTATGCTAAAAACTGACGAAATTATTCGGGAGGAACTTTACTCTAGTATGTTTCTTCGTACTGAACAGACCGGGAATTTGGCGTTCTCTGATGATTTTCTTGGAAGTAAATTTATTCCTTTCATCGATATCTTTGTCACAGATGTACGATTCAATGGTAAACGAACCGGGGTTTATAAGAAATTGATTCGCAACGTAAAATTAACACATCCTAACAAACGCAAAGATTATGTGATTAGTGTTGTGGAAGAAGTTTTGAAGAAGGCAAACTTAGTTGAAATTGACTTAGACGGCCGCCTCGAAATCACAGACCGAAAAGATGAGCGACTGAAATAAAAAGAGAGTACGAATACTCTCTTTTTATTTATCCACGAAACATTCTACCGAAGAAGTCCATCACACGTTGGAACCAATTCATACTTTTCTCAACGTGACCTTTAACTTCTTCTCCTTTATTTTTCACTGAATCACCAATAGACTTTGCATTGTCCTGCAATTCTTTCAGCTTGTCTCCCTCAATAACTCCAGTTGTATCAGACTCTTCACGATCGACAGTTAGAGTGTCACGATTATTTGTAGTTGCGTCGGAATATGGTGTCGCTTTACCGGTTTTATAATCAATTTGATATCCTGGATAGAAGTTGTCGATTGTAACCGAAGTAAACTCGTCCGCTTCTTCTTTTTGTGATCCGATACCTTCCAATTTTGGATCAGGTAATTTGATACGGATAGGATTTCCTTGTTTATCCAACCCACGGAATCGTAGAGTGATACTACGAGGGTATTGATCGAGTGAGCTTTCATAATTAGCCGTTACAATATACTCAATGTAGTAGTTTGGGTGAAGATAGAGCCAGTTATCGAGTGCGTTGTCGTTAGAGCTCTTCATACCACCTTCGAAGTATGTCATTAGTTTCTGGTTCGTATAGGATGTTTGTCCTACAATATTATCAGAAACGTTTGATGGATTTCCGGCAAACTGATTACCGACAAGGTGTCCACGATCCCAAAGGTAAGTCTTTGGATCTAACTTTTGATTTTTCCATTTTCCCTTTAGGTTCGTTGGCTCCTCCGGTTTACCAACACGTTTTCCTTCTTGAAAACCATCGTTACCAATAAAGGTTGACTTGTACGGACGACCATAATCATCTAATTGTGTGTGAAGGAGGTTTTTCTTTTGTTTGATCACATTCTGCACATTCACTTCTGAAGCAGTATTAGTACGAACAGTATCAGCTTTAATTGATACAGCAGGTAATAATGCAGCTGATAGAATTACAGCAGTGATAATTTGTTTTGTTTTATTCATCGAGTTCAAATCCTCTCATTTTATTTCTTCTCTTACTTTAAGTATATCATAATTTTTGTATATTTACAATTAATTTTTTTTAAAAAAGCAGTTGACAGATGTTATTTTATTTGATAATATAATAGATGTACGGCAGGATTGCTGGACGGAAATGGTTACGTTAAAGACTCAATTTTTATTGGGTCTTTTCTGTTATAATTTAAGAAAATAATATTTATAAAGAAAGAAGGTAAAAAATGGTTTTAAATAGTGAGAGTTTTAAATCATCCGATTCGATGTACTTAGAGTATGCCGACCGAATTGTCAAATCCTTGGATCAAGATGATGATTGGGACGTTTGGTTTGAGTTTTATTTCGGTGACGAGTACGATGTTCTTATCAATTTGCAAGAAAAGAAGATTAGCTTTGTTAATAGTTATTTTCAAGAGGCATATTTATACCCGGAAAAACATTTTGAAAATCCAGGCATAATTTACAAAGGCTTGTATCTTAAAGGTTTCGAGTTTCCGAACACAGTAGAAGATAATTGCGAGAATTATTCTAATGTTGACTGCATTAATTTTGTTAAGGATTATATTCTTAGGGCTTTCTTTGTAAGAGAGTCTCCGGAGTACCAATATCATTTTGGTTTTCAGGATCGCCTTATTTGCTCAAGTGACTTTGAGGTTATAAAAAAATTGGACTTCAAAAAGTTACTTTTTGAAGAAACAGAATCCGAAGATAAGGTTATCAAAGATATTGCTATAAACAGTTTCAAAACGATTATTTACAATGATCCTAAAAAGTTATTGGATATATACTTTTATATCAACAAACACGATAATCTTAGTTTACAATTTCCGATAAGCTGTTTTGAGGGATTTTTTGGAGCAGAATTTTTGTTAGAAAATATAGCTAAGTTTAAATTTGATGATTTAAATATCAAAAAGAGCGATTTATTGATTTATTCAAAAAAAGATAACGGAGACTATCACCTTAAAGATTTACGGGATTATTTTTCAAGAAACAATAAAATTGTTTCTCCAGAAACTTTGAATAATTTTGATGACTTTTGTTTATCAATGATTTTTAGTTTTGATGATAAAAATAATTTATATTATCTGAATAATATTTTCGCAGAATTTGTGATTTGCAACATCAATAAACAAGTTTTTAGCAATTCAAGATATAAGCAGGAAAGTGATTTTATTGTTGAAATGATTAAAGAGTCTCTATTAAAAATTTCTAAAAAAGAAATAAGAAACGTAGATATGCTCCCGATCAAATACATTTTTTCACTATTTCAAGAAAATAAAAAACACTAAAGTGAGACAATTCTCACTTTTTCTGTTATAATTTAAGAAAAAAATAATCTTAAAGAAGGAAACAAAATGGTAATTTATAAAAATTCAGAAAACAAAAATTCCTTGTATTTAAAATACGTAAAGGATATCATAAACTCTTTAGAAAATGAACCAGAAATTTGGCAAGTATTTATTCGTGGAATTTCTAATAACAAAAAAATTTATGCAGACGAATCTTTCAGTATCATAGCAAACTTAGACGAAAAGAAAATTATTGTCTTTAAAAGAAAATTTCGTTATGGCGAAGAACCAAAACTTTTACTTGATATGGACGACTCAACCACAATTCTACGCCGTGAGCTTTGGTTTGTATTTAATGGACTAATGATATCAAATATTTTATTATTGGATCAATTAATTTGTACTTATGATTACAAGACTTACGAAGATAAGATGAACTCTTCTGGAATATTTTCTATGGAGTGGGACAGTAGAGGAAATTTTGAATCTAAATTCCTTTCTGGACTCAAACTATTCTTATTCGACTCTATTTTTTCAGATCGCTTTCACGAGGAAAAAATAAAAAAATGGTTTGGGCTTCAGCAAAATATTCTCTTTTCTGATTCAATTTCAGTTGAGTCTATTTTCACTCGAAACCAATTTTTTGAATCAAACAAGAAAGATTTTGATAAAAATATTATTGAAATCTTGGGCGGAGAACTTTGTTTTGATGATTAATAAAAAACAGAAAAGTAATATAGAATATTACTTTTTTATTATAATTTAAGAAAAACATAATTTTAAAGAAGGAAACAGAATGGTAATCAATAAAAATTCAGAAAATAAAAGAACTTCGTACCTGAAGTATGTTCGTGAAATAATCAAATCATTAGAAGAGAATCAGGAAACTTGGCGTATGATTGTGTGTGGAAATTCTAACAAGAAAACTTTTTATGCTGATGATTTTTTTAATATTATTATAAATTTAGAGGAAAAAGTTATCAATATTTTCCGAAGAGCAACAAGAGCCAATGAGGAGCCTAAACTTTTGATTGACACGATTGGGCCCTTTAACATTCGAAAAAAAGAAATTGAATTTGTATTTAATGGATTGATGGTATCAGACATCTCATTGTTGAGTGAATTGATTTGCTATTACGATGAAGATGATGTTTTTCCCGGTTTGTTTTCTATGGAATGGGAAAGTGAGGAAAAACTTAAATCTGAATTAATTACAAAATTAAAAATGTTCTTGTTCGACGCTATTTTTTCAGATCACTTTTACGAAGAAAATGTAAAACATTGGTTTGGAGTGCAGCAAGATATCCTCTTTTCTGATTCAATTCCAGTTAAATCTATTTTTACTTTGGAAGAATTTTTCGAATCAGACAAGAAAAATTTCGATAAAAATATTATTGAAATTTTGGGCGGAGAAATTCGCTTTGATGGTTAAATAAAAATGAGAGTATTTGAAATACTCTCATTTTTCTGTTATAATTAAAGTAAATAAAAAATCTGAATTTATTTTCAGTAGAAAGAAGGTAGAGTCTGTGATTGGTACAGAAAATAACAAAGCTCTTGAAGAGGTTCAGAAAGAGAAACTGGAAATTCAAGAGCTACACATAAAAATTAAAAATTTAGATAACGATCCCGAATTGAAGGAATCGTTGGCAAAAGCCTTAATTTCTAAAGCTGCAACAGATCATAACATTGTTGAATTTTATGATTATTACAAATCAGAGGTGACAAAATATAAGGGATTATGTCGTGAATTTTTAGAAAAATCAAGAACGATGGATGATGATGAAAAAGATTTATTTTGGTATTTAATTGCTTCATTGATTAGGCTTATTCATACAATGTACAACGAGGATTTCGACGAAGGATTTGATTTATATTTATCGGTCGAAAATTCAAGCAATGTAAGGTTCAATGATTATGGTAGGTTTGCTAGTAGCTGGGTTTATGAAAATATAAGCGAAATTTTTTCGAAGGATGAATTGGACTTTATAACCCCATATTTTTCGTGTGGTTCCGGAGATGGAATCAGAGATTTAATTTCAAAAATTGGAAAAGAAATTGTTACTGAGGATCCAATTCTAGATGAAATATCATTTTGGGGCTTCTTGAATGAATTATTTACGGATGTAAACATTTATTCACAAAGAAACGAGAGTGGTGAGTTATCATTTACCGCTGAAAGAAGATTGTTTAGGTTGAACTTCGAAAACCTAGCTCCACCGAGATTCTCAGATATTATTGACCCACAAAGTTTATCAGAAGATAAACTCAACAATCATATTGTGAAATCACAAAAATTTAGGTTGTTGTTCGGAAAATATTTCCGCTTTATTATCAGTAATATCCGCTATCCCGATTGTGGTGGAGATGAGGAAACTCGAGCAAAGCTAAAGGAACGATTTTTATCTGATCCAAATCTGAAAGAATTTTTGGACGATCAACTGGAAGTTTACGCCGAAACTCTTTTAGATACAAACTGGAACAAGCTTTATCCTTGGTCAGGTTGATTTATTAAGCGGGGAACTATCCCTGCTTTTTCTTTTATAATTTAATAAAAATATAACTGAAATTATTTCAGTAGAAAGAGGGAATTACTGTGATTAATACAGAAAACAACGAATCTATCCTGGATGTCGTTAAGATGAAAGAATTTATTAAAAAAATACATTCAAAAATTGAACGTTTGGAGAACGAAGTTAAATTGAAAGATTTATTTCATTCCAAAATTTCAAGAGAAATTAAAGATCGTTCTGATTACGACCATCTCGTGAAATTGCTGGATGAGGAGATGGATTCAATAACCTCCATTCATAAGGATGTTGATGGAATTGATATCAAAGAAACAAAAACACCATTCTTCAAACAAATTGCCATCAAATCCAATGAGATGGACGATGACTCACGTGATATGTTTTGGTCGATGATTTACACCATTATTAAATTGTCTGATACTATGTTTAACAATGATGAAGTTGAAGCAACCGAATTGTACCATAGTTGGGATGGTTATACAGGGGATTCTTATAGTTTTTGGAAATTTTTGATAAAATGGATATCAAATCAAATCAAAGTTTTATATCCTGAAGTTGAGGTAAGAAAAATACTTTCAGCATTTGAATCAAATTACAACGATACAATTGACTATTTAGTTGATAATATTGTTAGAAAAAGTGAAACAGAATTACCATTTCAAGATCCTTGTCTTGTAATTGTTTTGAGTGATCTCTTAGACTATGTTAACTTTTCTGTCAATTTGGATGATATTGAATTATCAGGTTTTAGTTCTTGGGTTTTTAAGCCACTCTATTTTAATTTTGGAAGTATTGTTGCTCCATCATTTTGTGATCTTCAAGATAATGGATGTGATTATTACAAAGATACAGATAGAAAAATTTTTATTGGTAAGTTCTTTCAGTTCGTACTGCAAGATGTTTGCCTTGATGGTTGCGAAATTGGAAGTGAAAACCGGAAAACACTTAATAAATATAAGGAAAGATTTTTCTCAGATAAATACTTAATTGAATTTCTTAAGTCGGTAGTCGAAAAATATTCCAAAGAATATTTACTTGAAAAAAATTAATAGTCTAAAGTTAAAGTGAGAGTTTCTCACTTTTTTTGTTTTTGTATAATTTTAAAAATTAATTAAAAAGAGAAAGAAGGAAAATTAATGGTTAAGGAAATTAAAAGAAGAGATGTTATTACATTCGACTTATTATACGAAGACTACTTAAAAAAGGCAATTGAATATCTGGACGATAAAGATTGTTGGAGAATTGAAGAAGAAAACCCAGGAAGCAAACTTGTTGATAGTAAAAGTCTTTTTGTTATAAACACCTCAAAAAGATTGGTAACTGTTAGGTATTATCATAAGTTCGAAAGTTATTATTTGCCAGAAGATAAACTTTTTTATGGTCTCATCATTGACAAAACGGTCTCGATTGACATTTCAAATAAAATTAAACTTTTAGATTATTTGAAAAATAGAGTTTCAGAGGAGTTAGTATCTTGTTTTTTGGAAACAAATAAAAAAACACTATTTAATCAAAAAGGTAAAATTAAGGATTTAAAAACAATCAGTATGTTGAAATATTTGTGGTTAGATAAATTTGATAGAATTAAGTATGATCACAATCTTTTAAAAATTTGTGAAACATTATTTGAAAGGGATAACGTAAAAAATACAGTTGCTGACAGTCTAGAAGATGTAGCATTGTCTATTTTGAATAATGAGTTTAACAGAAATCCTAAATATCTAATTAGTGATTATGCCGGTGTTTTTCCAAAAAAAACGATACTCGAATCGTTTGGAAGGCTTAAAGATAACACCCCAAATATCGACTTTAGAAAATTCGATTGCATTTCTGATATTTATAATTTATTTTTCGTAAACAACAACTATTCAACTTCGGAAGAAGTCGAGTTTTTAAAAAGATTGTTTTGCTCATTCTTCTTTTCAAAAGTTAAAAAGCCTAACGATTCGTATGAATTTTATACGTTTAAGAATGAATTTTTACATTCTGTTGGACATTTATCATTCGAATGTTCTGATTTAAATTGCAAGCACGTTGATGGAGTGGACTCAGATTATTATAATTTTGAACACAACAAGCTCTTCGATAATTTGCAATTTTGCTTCAAGGAAGCCTTGCGTTTCCTCGGCGAGTTAGAAGAATCTCCATTCTTCAATGTTCAATCAACTTCTACTTTAATGAATTTAAAATTCACATTTGATTTAAACTACGTTTCGTTAGAGGGGCTTGTATTTGAATATAAATTTTTGAAGAGCTTTGCGATACCGGTTTACAAGAATATAAAAGAAAAAAACGACTTAAAATTTGTATTTTCAGAACGATTAGACTCTGTAGGTCTTCTCCAAAGCAGCGAACGTTTAGATAAACAACTTACTAAAGGAACATACGATGAGCAAGTTGTTTCAGAATTATTTTCTGTAATAGATGAAGTTCTCAGCTCACTGTCTGAAATTGTTGAAGAAGATAAGTCCCAAGAAATTGAAATTCTAAAGGTAGAACTTTTATTGTGGAAGAAAAAGTTTTCGTACTTTAACAAAGTTAATAAGAAAGAATTAATTCGCTTTGTTTAGCAAATAAAAAAGGGTGGTATCAAACCACTCTTTTTATATTACTTTTACTAAAATAATCCACAATCTGCTATAATTTTAGAAATTTAATAAATCTGAAATTATTTCAGAAGAAAGAAGGAAATTATGAAACAAACTAAAAATAATTACGAAACTAAAACTGTCACACCACACTCTTTGTACCTTGATTATATCAAGAAGATCATTTTAGAGATGGGAAACTTCACGAAATGGGATGTTAAATTGCTATCTAGAAGACACGATCAGTTTTCGCTTTTAACAAGAGAAGTTCTTTGTGAGTCTTATGCAGTTATCAATTTAAGCAATAAGAAAATAACTGTTGTTGAATACTCACCAGTTTCAAAGAATAGTAGTATCTATGGTTTTTTGAATGGCGATAATTTGTTTGGGGGACTTGCTGTTAAACTGAATGATTTGACAATATCATCTAACAAAAATGATTTTGTTATTTCTCTTAAAAAGTTAATCTTGGATGGATTTAATACGTCCTTATTGGAATTAGAAAAATCTCCATTTTCAGACCAAGAGGAAATCTTTAAAATTTTAACACCGATCACTATGTTTAAATACGTTGTGGAACCGGAGTATAAAAATAAAAATTCTTTTGATAATGAGTTACTGGAAATTATCAAGACATTACTTTCAAAAGAAAATATCGAAAGTTCTGTAATGGATCGTAATCCAGGAGCATTGTCTCGCATTATTCTAAGAGGTGATTTTGGAAGTGAGGGTGAGTTTAATAATAAAATTGAATATTATTCACAACTCCTACCAAAAGAACTAATCTTAAAAGCCTTTGCTGCAAATATTAAAGGTGATCTTAAAAGTTGTATTGAAGAATGTGAGCAAAAGAAAGATTTGTACAACTTTTTATTTGTTGACAACGACATTTCGACAGATGATGAAATCAGAGCATTTAAGGAAAATTTTGCTGCCGCCTTCTTTATTAAAGAAAAGGGGCCTCAGAGTTCAAATCGTTTTTTCTTTAAAAATGAGGAACACGACGGAAAAGTCTTTTATTCTTTAAGTGATCGATTTTTGTGGAAAGTCTCAAACATTCAGGATGAGTGTCTACGACTAGGCTGCAAACACATCAATGATTGCAACGAGGAAAATTCAGATGTTTCAGAAGATTTCAAGGAAGAGCTTGATAAACACTACGAAAATTTTGAAGAACTTCAATTTGTATTCTCTAAAGCCCTAACATTTTTATCAGAGCTTGATGATGAACCAGTTGTAAATATAAACGCTATTGACAACTGCTCTGTATCAAAATACAATTTCGACATTGATGAATATTTCTTGTCTGATTTGATCAGTTTTATCAAAACATTGAAAGCGTTTTTCGCTCCCGTTTACAAAAACATCCATTCTAAAGGAAATATTAATTTTGTATTTAATGAAGACGACGATCATCTAAGTATCTTTTATAATACACAGAGATTAGAAAAAAGTCTTAAGAAAAATGATTGGTGTGCCAATATTACAGAAGAAATTCTCCTTGAATTAGAGCAGACTTTTAACACTTTCTCTGAAATTATCTCAGAAGAAAATCGTGAGGAACTAGAATTGTTCCAGATGGATCTGGAATTGTGGAAGAAAAAGGTTGCTTACTTCAAGAAAGTTCAGAAGAAGGAAGTTTACCGTTTCGTAAAAGATAAAAATTAAAGGAGCCGGTTAAATCGGTTCCTTTTCTTATATTTTTATTACTTTTCTGTTATAATTAAAGAAATTAATTAAAGTCTGAATTTATTTCAGTAGAAAGAAGGAAAATAAAATGATTGATACAAAATCTGTATCCCCGCATTCAATGTTTTTGAATTATTTACGGGACGTAGCTGTAAGTTTGAGAGAAGAACCGGATAAATGGTTTGTCCGTTCAGATATTATTTTTAATAATATTAAAGATTTTTCAGAAGAAGAGTTTTATGGCTGGATAAACTTGACAACTAAGACGTTGAAAATTCGCCAAAGATCTACTTCAGATTACGGCTCTTCTTATCAGTATGATAGAATTTATGAAGAACTAGCATTTAATGGTTTAATTTTGAAGTTTAGTGGGCAATTCTTTGAAAACGGAATACCAGACACAATTCTTCAGACAATCTCTCAAAATATACTTGAAGGTTTGTCTACCGTTGGTGAGTATGAACAGAAAAAAACTTTCTTTGCAGAGCAGGAAAAAATATTCAAAGAACTCAATCCTTTTGGTCAATTCTCTAATTTTTACAATTTTAGAGTTTTGAAAGATCAACGCTTGTTGGATATCTATTCTGAATTTATTTCAGAAGAAAATATTGATAATGTACTAAAGGATCATCCAAGATTTATTGCTGATATTATTTTTTCTAAAAAATTTGGAGATTCACTCCCCACTTTGGAAAAACTATTCTCTAAACAAAGCATTTTGAAATCATTGGTAAATTTGAGTGAAAAGGACTTTGATTATTTTTCTTTGGTTGATTACCCGGCTAGAATGGAAGAATTATACAAATATCTTTTTGAAGACGAGAATGTACCTGAAGAAACTAAGAATAAATTAAAACCAATTTTTACAAAATCTTTCTTTGAATGTGTGAAGAAAGATTCGCTTAAATACTTTACTTTTGGCGATAGATTCACCTCTTTATTTTCTGGTGATATCGAAGAATTTAAAAATTCTCACAAAGAAAATCTTCAATTCTATTTCGAAAAATCGTTGCAGTTTTTATCAGAAATCGAAGACAATGTTGTTTTTAACCTTTATAATGATAGAGCGTTCAATTGTTTTGGAGCTTTTGAGTTTATTCTTTTGAAGAACAAATTGGGATTTTATTATCAACTTTCAAAGAACTACAATGATATTGTGATTAAATCCGTTTTGAATTTGATTGATGATTCAAAAACTAAAAATATTAAATTTATCTTTAGTTCAGGGTAAACTAGCAGTTTATGCAAATGTAGAAAATTTATGAAAAATTTCTTGATTTTCTATGTTTAAGTAACTATGACAATTAGAAAGCCCTGCACATCTCGTAAGAGGTGTGTATCATTACAAAAGTTAAACCGAGGAAATACCTTAAGGCCTGTTTGCCACAACGTAGGATGAAAGTCCAGGCGTGATGGTAGCGAAAGCAGAAAGAAGAAACAGGATATTGATACAACCTAGTAGCTGACACAAAGCGAACGGCTGTAAAGCTGAAATAAAAGCTAATTAGTGTCTAGTAATTAAAATAGTGACTGCTAGAAAACGTTAGTGCTAAGTCAATATTAACAAGGGTAAGTTTCGGTAGGAATATCCTAAGTCTCCCAAAAGAGATATGGATAACCTCGAACGACTATCCCCTGATGGGGGAGTGAATTAACACTAAGCCGATATTTTATTGGTGAGTAAAGCCGTAAGCTAATGACGGAAGAAAAATATTTGGTCTGAACACTCGTGAAAGTTGTGTTAGAGTGGTTCAGATTGACATATAGTCTGCGCACGTTCTGTAATGGAAGTGTCCGGGAATCGACCCGGCTGTTAGGGGTTGCGCCTTGACAGAAACTGTCAAAAGTACGAAAAGTACATTGAAAACTGAATAACACGATAAAGTGAGTTGCATTATATTGCGTATTATGATATAATAGTTTAATCAAATCATTAAGGAGATAAAACTATTGAAGAAAAACCAAAAGGTAGCTCGTGATGAGAAGTCAGAAGATTAGGTTAAAATTAACCAAAGAGCAAGAAAGCCTTGCGTGGTGGTATAGCAAAGTTTCACGTGATTTTTGGAATCTTTTAGTTGATATAGACAAGCGAAACAATAAGGGTGAGTTTGATGAAATCTTGAGTAAAAACGGCAATCAAACCTATCATTCAAACTTCTATAATAGAGAAGTTTATAGTCTCAATCAATCAGACTATCTCAATCTTGCAAAAGTTGTTGTGTCCAATAACTACGAAGAAAACGAAGAGAAATGGTCTTGGTATTATCAATCCAATCAATCGTTTATCTACACCTTTCTTTCTAGGGAATTGGTCAAAATTCGTAGACAAAACAAAGGAAAATTGAACTTTCGGAGTGTTGATAAAATTCAACCTAATTTCAATGTGCGATGTGATGTTTCTACAAACGGTAAACGCCCTAGTCGTATTTACCTGAAGGAAAACGGTAAACTCCAAATACCAACTATCGGGGATGTAAGTTTTGGCTCTGCCAGATCAGGTTTTGATTTATCTTGCAAGAAACAGGTTGCGAACATATCTTTTGATGGAAAATACTGGTATTTATCCTATACAGAAGATGTTGATAATCAAGCAACAAATTTACCAGATTATACTGATGGAATTGGAATTGATCTGGGAATCAAGACGCTAGCAACAGTATCCGATGGAACCATTGTACCAAATATTAAGGCTTTTAGACGAGTTCGTATCCTGAATAAACGCCTTAAACGACTACAACGTAAGGTATCTCGAAAGTACCTTATCAATAAATGCAACAAACACAATAAAACAAAGAATATTATCAA
>ERZ773074.218-NODE-218-length-26135-cov-3.945130_pt1 | contig 26135 bp, 29 predicted proteins | sample MGYA00580615_ERZ773074 | MGnify/ENA primary metagenome ERZ773074 (study PRJEB29015, sample SAMEA2738126) | human oral metagenome | biome: human oral; feature: human-associated habitat; material: saliva | place: China | collected 2160 ...
CACCTTCAACGTCTGTGTGGCCTGTGTATTCGTAATCACCGATTGTCTTACGTGGCCCGTTTGAACCCTCTTCAATTGGAAGAAGTTCGTCACCTTTTTCGTTCACGTGACGTGTCAATCGAAGTTCGGGAATATCAACTTGTGGGGCATCGCCTGGAACTTCAGTTTTGATCAGTTTGTAGATGTGCGTTTGTACGTCGCCACCGTCATTGGTGTTTGTCACACCCGTGAACTGATAGTTACCGATCATATTCGGTGCATCAACGAAGCCTGTCTCAGAATCTTTAACATTTGTTCCATTTTCAGTTTGATAACGAGTTACTTTCAACTCAGGAATTTCTGCAGATGGAGCGTCGCTCGGAATTTCCGTAATCACTTTCTTATAGTAATGAATTCGAATACCCTCTTCTTGAGTAGTCTTATTTGTATAAGTGTAGTGTTTGATTTCTTTCGGACTTGCCAATCCTGGGTCGTATTCAACAAGTTCTTCACCAGTTTCTTCATCTACGTGAAGTGTGATTTGAATTTCTTCAGGCTCACGTTTAGGAGCATCACTCGGAACTTCATGTTCAACCAATTTATAAATGTGAGTTTGAACAGTTCCATCTTCAGTTGTTTCAGTGCGGCCTGTAAACTGATAATTTTCACCAATCATTGATGGAGCTGGAACAAGTCCTTCTTCAGCATCTTTGATTTCAGTTCCTTCTTCATTGACATAACGTGTTGCATTAAGAACAGGAATATCAACTTTAGGCGCATTATTAGGCACTTCGGTTTCAATTAACTTGTAGATGTGCGTTTGCACGTCCCCAGCTTCGTTGGTATTAGTTGTACCTGTAAATTGATATTTATCAATTGTATTCGGTGCATTTACGAAACCTTGCTCAGAATCTTTAATATCCGTTCCTTCTTCGGTTTGATAGCGAGTAACTTTTGTAGCTGGAATCTCTACAGATGGTGTATCACCTGGAACCATGCGTTCTTCAACATTCTTACGATATACGTAAGGCACTTCGATGATTTCGCCACCAACAACGTCACCGTGCTCGTTATCAGGAGTCTTAATCAATTTGTAAGTTGTAATTGTAACCCTACGTCCTTCAGGAGTTACTGTTGCATGTGCTGAACCTTGAATGTCTTTAGGTGCTGCTTCGTAGTAAGTTCCGCCTGGCTGATTCGTAATGACCTTTTCAGAGCTTGTGAGTTCGTGACCTTCTTCGTCTTTGTACGTAGCGATAACTGAACCATAAATCTGAACAGTCACGTTCTTGCGATAAACGTAAGGAACTGTGATTGTTTGATTACCAACTACATTGCCGTTTGCATTAGCTGGAGTTTCTGTCAACTCGTACGAGGTAGTGGTTCGTTTTGTAAGTCCTTCAGGTGTTTTCTCAACAACTTCACTAGATTTAATTGTCTTAGCTGAAGTTGTATAAGCTTCACCGTCTGGAACGTCGGTCTTCACGTTTTCTTGCGGAGCGAGTTCGTTACCTTCAGTGTCTTTGTAAGTTGCGATAACTGAACCGTTCACAGCAACAGTTTCTGTTTTGTCATACACATACGGTACAATAATTGTCGTACCACCTTCGACAGAGCCTGCGTCGTTCATCGGAATATCCAATAACGTATATTTCGTAGTGACTGTACGAGTAAATCCATCAGGTGTTGTACTCGTTTCCACTTTGTCAGGAATATCTTTTGCAAGCGTACTATAAGCTGTACCGTTTGGAACGTTCGTCGCTACAAGCTCTTTCGGTACTAGCTCATTACCTTCAGTATCTTTATGAGTTGCAATAACGGAACCGTTAACAACTACAGTCTTGAGATACACGTAAGGAACCACGGTCGTAGTACCATCTTGAACGTTGCCCGTTGCGTTGTTTGGTGTTTCTCTCAATCGATAGCTGGTTGTTCGTGTAAAGCCATTAACTTGATCCACTACGGTATCAAATGTTTTAGCGCTCGTTGTATAGGCTGTGCCTGGGGTTTCATTTGTCGCAATAGATTCTTGTGGTGCGAGAATTTCACCAGTAGTTGTCTTATAAGTTGCAACAACCGAACCATTCGTAACAGTTGAAATTTGTTTATTATATTCATAAATAACCGCAATGGTTTGATTAGGAAGAACCGTACCATTTGCGTTATCAGGTGTACGCACTAACGTATAACGAGTTGTAACCGTTTCTGTCAAACCTTGTTCATTTGTACGAACACTAGTTGTGTCGGTAAGTGGTTGAGTTGTGTATGCTTCACCGCTTGGTACATGATCTTTAACCGTTTGTTCAGGTATCAATAATTCTTGCGTACTAGCATCTTGATGTCGAACAACTACGGAACCACGTGTGTCTTTTTCATAGACATATGTGATTTGTTTAGTTTGATCAACCACATATTGGCCTTGTTCCGCATCAGAACCCGCTTTCACCTCTTTGAAGAGATATGTTGTACCATTCGCTGGAATCGTATCTGGTTTCGTTGTACGATACTCTGTACCATTAAGACCCGTTTGCGTTGCATCTGGTTTCAAAGTATTTCCTTCAGTGTCCACATAGTGAGCAACAACCGAACCTTTGTTAGCCGTAGTCGTCACAGTAACAATATTTCCAATAAGGAAATCTGTGCGATTAGACGATGTATAAAGTTGCGATGTAGCAGGAGTTAAAGCTGGAGCATCTTGAGGAACTTGAACCTTCATATTGGTAACAAATGAGTCACCTGTATGCAACGTCAACGGTGTCGTAAACACGTATTTAACCGCCGTAACTTGACTTAGATCACTAGGTGCTTCACCGTAAGTACCCGTTTTAACATTAGAATCTGTTGTATAAACAACTCGATAATTAGTTCCATCAGGAATCCGATCTACTAACGTTGTACGGAATTTACCAGAAGGTACGGGTACGATAATATCTGTTAAGGTATTATCAGAGTCTGAGAAGTTCATACTGCGACTTTGCACGTTAACAGTTGCGCCTAAATGCACGCCATCTACACTGCTTTCAGTTGATGTTGATTCATCTGGTCCGATATAAAGGCGAGAAGCGTATTCCTTGTTATAGGCGACTTTAAACGGTATCTTGATCACGGATACTGTTTGTTCAGACATTCCATCTTGAAGTGATGTTGGTAGGACATCTGACAATGTTTTTCCATAAGACGATAGTCGTTGATCTTTCGTAGGACGAATGATTTCTGAATTTTTATCCCAGATAGTCGTATATTCGATTTCGTGAGTACCTGGTGAAAGAGCACCGCTGTTAGTAAATTCGAAAGTCAACTCTACAGCAGGAGCGTCAGCGGCAGTTCCTATAGGTTTAGGAAGCTTATCAAGATTATTAAGTGCTTTCGTGTTTTGAGGAGCTTGATAGGTATAGAGAGTCTTACCTGTACCATTATAATTCACAATCCTTGATACAGGTTCTTGAATCGGAGCGGTATCACGAGTATAATCTAGCGCGCCATAATATACAGCTTGAGTAGACAAAAGTTGGTCGGTCAAATAAGCACGAGCATTTTTAATAGCAACACCGTCAGGAACTAATACTCCGATATACGCTTTTTGGATATTATCCAATTGACTTTCTCGATTTTCAGCACTCATCAAATATTGATAGTAAGCACTCAGATCGCCATAGACACCAACATAAGCGTGATCACCTAAACCAACATTTGGTGTTTGTTTAGCTTGTTTGCTGTTGACACCAATCGAAGCTTTTAATTTATGCTCAAATGTGGTTTTTTCATGAATATAAAGGCGATTAGTGTCTTTCAACTGTTCCTGTGTTAAATCTTTTTGCTCAACACTTGCACCAAACGCTAATGATTGTTCGCCACGTACAAAGTCAGTACGCAACCCATTCGTCATTTTGGTAACAGATGGATCTTGAACAGCATTTTGCCAACGAGTTTCACCGACTTCATAGGTTACATTCGCACCCCATCCAAAGATCTCAGGATGAGCGATTTTGCTTCGAACATCTTTCATCGTTGGAATCTTAACCAACAGTTTTTGATAGTTGCCATTGATCGTGATACCTTTAGTATCTTTATTGATGGTAGACCATGAGCCAAGTTTAGTCGTTGAACCGTCAGATTCAACACCGTATACTTCAAAATCAGACGGGAGATTGATTCCTGAACTGAGTCCAGTCGCACTTGCATTTCGATCTTGACCGTCAATATTAGCCCAAAAGTCGGCAGCTACAGGCGCGAAATTAGTGAATCGGTCGCCTTCTTGTTCTTTTGGAATATGAACATAGTAATAGGTACTACTTACTTGACTCCCTGAAAGAGTACGATCGGTCATTTGACTAATCAAATGATAAGATTCGTGTTGTCGGTCGGCTTTCGCGAGAAGCGGACCTGCAGTATTCAATCGTTTGTAATCATAACTGACGGTACCTTCAGGTAATGGATCACGTTCATTTCGAGTGCGAAGAAGGATACCCGATGGATCAGGGACTGTTTGCGTATAAACCGAACCGTCTGGTAGAGTGCCATCTGTACGCCATGTAAGATAGACACGTTTTTGATTCTCGATTAACTCGCGTGTATCTGTCGCACTTAAAGCATCTTTCTTCAAACGAAGCGCTGGATACATCTCACTTGGATAAAGACTTGCAGGGAACGGATTGTTAGGTGTTCGATGCATAACGATTGCATCGCCTTCTTTAGTCCATAGTTTATTTGATTCGACATCAGGGTCTAATTCCAGATAGTCAGGAATACCAGTAATACTATATTTGAAATCAGTATATCTTTCATAATCGCGTGACACATTCGCATCATCTAAGTTCTTTAAGAAATAGAAGTTCACGGATGGAACTGGAAGTCGAAGGATCGGTGCTGCAGAATCATCAGTCAAAAGTTTCGAACCGTCGTGCACACCGATTGTTACCTCATTCGGAATGACGTTATTGCCGTCTACGGGAAGTTTTCGAACATTCGTCGGTACCGTAGTAACATCGCTACGATACAGACCACCTTTGACACGATCTGTTGTTACTGAGATCGTGCTACTATCGGTCACTAATCCATCTTGAAGAATCTTAAATGTGCCAAGAAGCGGTTCTTTGCTAGACGGACCGCCCCAGATCAAGCCTTTGCTCTTTTGAGTAACAGATAACTCACCGACCGTTGTTCCGCCAATCGGAGATAAGGCAAATTCATATCGCCACGTAGTAGCGTCTGATTTATCAACAGGATTGCCAGCTAACTGTGATTTAGTAAACGTCGGTTGCTCTAAAAATTGTTTTGGAGACTCGTAAACGAGTTTAGCATTTGAAACTGTATCAGGACCAGATGCGCTAAAAGTATAAGATCCCTGAAGATTGTAAGCTCCGTTTGTCAGATCGTTTTTTGTCAGATGCTTAGTTTGCGCATTAGTGCCAGTAACTACAAATCGTCCATTAAGGTTTGTGCTTGACTCAGTGAAACCGACCATTAGATTTGTGAAATAATCATTAATTTCACGATCAAGATCAGTCTCAATTTCACGTTGTCCAGTCTTTTGGAGCATATATGTTCCGAACATAGATGCCCAACCCTCGTAATTAACTTGACCTGGATAAGCTTTTTGAATCAATGGTTGTACTGCGGTATCACGAGACAATGAATAGTCAGACCCATTAGCATTACGTTTATACGTAGCACCATCGATCGCATGTCCAATTTCATGATAGAGAACTTCTGTTTCAGAGTCTTTACCGTCATTGTGGAAGTATTGAGCATTGAGTGTCACATTACCCGAAATAGAAGCTGTATAACCAAGGTTGCCGTTTTCTTTTTTCTCGATCGTAACACTTTTCACACGACGACGAACTGAATCTGGTAATTTATCAAAAGCTTCTTTGTTTTCAGCTTCAACAACCTTATCATCAGCGGTCAGTTTAGACGCATCTGTTGGGTTTTCCTTATAAATCTGAGATGCTATTGGCGCAGGCGTTGTGCTTTTTGCAAGAGGCGCTAAATTATCTTGAACAGCCTGCTTCGCTTGTTCAGAAACATACGGACTTGTTACAGACGTATCAGTAGCATTGCCGTTAGCAACATTACTCACACCAGACGCAACTGTAGCGTTGTTCGCAGGCGCTTCATTCGTAGAAGTTACCTCATCGGCACTCGCGACTCCACCCATTAAAAAGAAAGCCGCGATCACAGCACTTGCTAAACCGTAGGCTTTATATTTTCGAAATCCGAAAATTTCTCGTTTGTTATTTCGAAACATTCAAGTTCCTCCATAGATTATAGTTACAGAATTACTGTACAGACTCAATCATATCATATTTCAAACTATCCCACAATAAATATTTTCTTCACCTACCACTATAATATTACACCTAGAACAAAAAAATAAAGCTCTCTGTAAAATTACAGAGAGTTTTTTTGAAAAATCACCAACCTCCAGTAGCACCGCCACCGTCAAAGCCTCCGCCTGACCAATTACTGCTAGAATCACCAGAGTAAGACGAATAACCACCTGAAGAAATTACAAAACTAGAACTTCGCTCCTGGTCCTCTTGAGACATGAAGTATGTATTCTTGTTACGTAGTTTTGCGATAACTTCTTTGTAGTATTTTTCTTTTAATTCTGGGGTCCAGCTTGAGTTTTCCACGAAAACTTTGCTATCTGGGTACAACTTATCGTCACCGTCGTAGGAATAGGTAGATCTGTCAAGATAGTACATTTTCATCTGTTGTAAAGACCATGTTCCATCGACATAATCATTATCTTCTGGGTACAATTTATCTTCACCACTATAGAAAAAGTCACTTCTTTTAGTACGTTCAGCTAATTCAGCTAAGCGTTCTTCTTCTAATTTGCGCTTTTCTTCAGCTTCTTGAATTTCTTTATTTTTATAAAATTCAGCAATTCTTTCTTCTGTCCATGACGGGTTCTCTTTGAAAGCTTCGGAATCTGGGAAAATTTTATCTTCACCATCATAATCAAATTGGCAACGTTCTTTTAATTGTTTTTTCTTTTCAATAGAATCAGAAATTAATATACAAGCCATGTAAAAAAGGAGAAAGACAATGGAAAACAAGATGCCGACAATAATAAATCCGTCATCTTGAATTTTCTTAGCCATGTTATCTATCTTGATGCCGTTTTTCTTTTTCCCACTTTGATTATTTTTTATATAATCATCAATTTTGCTTTTGAAAGCAGACAAATAAGTTAGAACACCTTCTGAATAATTTTCCTTCCTAAAATCAGACTTGACCAAATCATTTAATTCGGCAGCCTCTGCGTCAGGAATAATAGTTCCCATGTTGTTAGATGTTTCCGTACGGATTTTTCTATCCTTGATACTAATAAGAACCAAAGTTCCATAGTTGGTATCAGAAAAACCAACGTGCCAACTCCTTGCGGTTTCTCTTGCAACAGTTTCAATGTCGTCATCAACTGTATCTACTACAACTACTGCAATTTGGGGCTGCAACTTAGTTTTTGAGTATTCCCAGTTGAAGGTTGCTACCTTTTCTACAACTTTTTTAGATAAGTAACCATGAGGGTCATAAACCCCACTCAAGGGAGGTTTATCAGGAATACTTTCAGCACGGACGGGACTTGCCCAAAAAGAAAAGAAACTTAATAGAAATAAAAATGCTACTGTTAATTTACTTTTCATATCTTACCAGCCCCCTGTGGATCCACCACCGCCAAAGCCTCCGCCTGACCAACCGCTACTAGACGAACTAGAACTGCTTGAGCTATCTGAGCCTGAAGAATAGCCAGAACTTCCGCTTCCACCGCTAATTCCAAAAATAGAGTCTTTAGAACGCCCGTATTTTTTGTAATATTCTTCTTCAGCATTGCTGTATTTAGCGATTTGATAATAGACAAAGATAAATGCAATCATCCAGATTGAAAATACAGCGACTCCGATAGGGCCATATTTTTTAATATTTTCTTGGCGTTGTTTTTCTTGATATTCGGTGATTTCTTTCGCATTTTTCTTTGAAAGATATGGCTCAACCTTGTTTTTGAATTTAGCTAAGTAAGTTCTTAACCCTGCGGAATAATTCTCTTGTCTAAAATCGTCCTGGATTGAATCGTTCAAGTTGCTAGCTTCGACATCAGTGATAATAATCCCCATATTGTCGGAAGTTTCTGTGCGAATCTTTCTATCTTTGATGCTAATCAGAACTAAGGTTCCGTAATTAGTATCTGAAAATCCAACACGCCAATTTCTTGCAGCTTCCCTTGCGACAGATTCAATATCACCATCCACTGTATCTACAACAGCAATGGCAATTTGCGGACGTAATGCAGTTTTTGAGTATTCACTGTTTAAGTCAGTTACTTCTTTTACCACATCTTTTGAAAGATAGCCGTGAGGATCGTAGACTCCACTTAGAGGAGCTACGTCAGGAATTCCTTCAGCATAAACGGGTTTTGTGAAAAAAGAACAAAAACCCAATAAAACTACAAATAACAAACTTAATTTAAATTTCTTCATGTTTCCTCCTGAAATTACATTTTTATTTTTTAATCACATAATAATAAAAAGCAAGAACTAACAATAAGGCGTAAATCGCCATTGTGATTGCGTGAGAAATAAAGATAGTAAGAAATGCAGAAATTAGCGAAATATATACGCCATTCAAATAGAACTTAGCACTATCTGCCTTATCTTCATCACGCTTTTTAACGTACAAACTGTAAAAAAATGCAGTTGCTAAGAGAAAACCTAAAATTTTCAAAAATAAATAACCAAACAACATTACCAAATTACCTCACTTTTTTCTTTTTAATCTTTCCGAAACTTCAAAAACAATAGGTAAAGAAATAAAAAATAAAATCATAAAAAGTACAATTATAACTAGAATCTTTTCATCTTCTTTAGTATTTTCAGGTGTAAGTCTTTTGCCTTTGTCCAAACCAAATTTTATCTTATTATAGCTCTTGGTTTCATCTTTTTTATCCAGTTTATCCTCTAAAGAATTAACGAAAAAGACGATCCCTTGAGAATATTGTTGTTTTTCGAAACTACTTTCTAATTCTTTGCACAACTTAGATAAAAAAATCATTATCTAATGGCAAATAATTTTCAGAAGCTGTCTTAATAACAACTTTACCTTCCCTGACCACAACAACCAATAAAATTCCGTTATTTACATCGTACTCTGGCGGATAATCAGGAAGTATCCATCGACGCATAGCGCTATAACCTACTCCCCACTTTTCTGAAATATCTTCACTGATAGAATTTATTTCACCATCCAGGTCGTTCACAATTACAACAGCAAGCTTAACAGCTTTTTCTTCATCTGCATTTGTATGAGCCCAGTTGAAAGTAGCAACTTTCTCAACAGCTTCTTGTGAAAGATAACCGTTAGGATCATATATGCCACTTAAAGGAGCGATTTCAGGAATTGATTCAGCTAATGCAGAAGTCTGTAAGAAAAATAATGGGATAACTGCACAAAAAAGGATGAGCACTTTTATTATTTTTTTCATAGCGCATCTCACTTTCCCTACACACATTCCCTAACGAAGAACTTATTCTTTCCCAAGTAATCTTTCGCAGAAAGGCCGTGATAATCAACCATTAAGCTTTGAATATCTGCTAAAACTTCTTTTCTAGCTGGTTCATTTTCGTATTTACACGCGCGATCATATCTTTTTTGGTAATTTTCTAGCGTTGAAATATAATGCTCAGCCGCAAAATGTTTTTCTGCATCTTTCTTTTTCCTGATGCCATAATAAATATTAATACTTCCAACTCGAATATCCGCACCACCATCCGTAGTTTGTAGCAATAAAAATAATTTTTCTTTCATTGTTTTATCCCCTTATCTTATTTGCTTATAGACTATTGTTTAGAGAGCTCTTATAAACTTTGGAGTGAATGTTTTGAGAAACTTGTTTTTCACCAGGTTCCATGTGACTCAATTCATCTGAGAAAGCATACACTTTAGCATCTAAATTGTCTACGTGATGGACAATGATTGCTTCAATTGTTGCTGGCTCAACAGGACTTCCCCATTCCAATCGTCCATGGTGAGAAAGAATAATGTGTTGAAGCATCTCAATTTCTTCACTGTTTGCTTCTTCTTCTGATACATATTTTTTAGGAAGTTCACCCCCCAGGAAAATATGCCCAAATAAGAAGCCTTTCTTAGAAAAATCTTCTGCCAAGCCATTTGAATATTGATATTCTTCTACCTTCATAATGTCGTGGTAGATAATCCCTGCAATAAGAAGATTCTTGTTTGCAGTAGGATACATTTTTTGAACGAACAAAGCTAGGTCAATCATTTCTTTTACGTGACGTAAAAGTCCTCCTCGTTTGTAATGATGCATCCGCTTAGCTGCAGAAACAACCTTAAAACTTTCGCCATATTCCCCCAAAACGCCAATAGTCGCTTTTTTGAGAATAGGATTATCCATTTGATAAACAAGTGCAAAGATCTCGTTGAAAACTGCATCAACATCAATAGGCTCACTAGGGACCAACTCAGACATATCTACAGCTTCTGTAGGCAAACTAAAATCATGGATAGTGATCTTGTATTTCCCGCCATAGTAATCAGCAGTCCCGTTAACAAAAATAACTTCGTTTTTTTGAAGTGCTTCCCAAATTTCTTTCGTAACGTTCCAGAGTTTGCATCCAGGAACACTGGCACTTTTGTCTGATAAGGTTAATTCGACATATTTGCTGCCGTTTTTTGCTTCTCTTAGAGCTAAAGAGCTAGCCAAGCAATATTGAGAGATTTTTTCAGGTTGATTAATCAAATTCATTTTTCGCATTCCTTTTTTATTGTATAATTTAATGATAAAATAATATCATAAATATTAAGAAAAGTCAATCTCAACCTAAAAATATAAGACTTGATTTTTTTATAACTATGTGATATACTTTTATCATAAATATTGTAAAGAAATAAAACTGTAGAAAGGTTTATATATGAATCAATTAACACCTACTCAAAACGTAGAAATTGACCTAATTATTACTGCTTTTGATAAATATGATAAAGTTGTTAAATTCTACGCTCCAAAAAATACTGAAGATAAAGAAGCACGCGCATTACCTGGTGTCCTTCTTGAAAGCGGAGAATCTGTAGCAAATGCTGTAAAACGAACTATCAAAACGAAAACTTCGTTGAAGTTAAGTGCTAAGAATTACACTATTCAAGAATTACCTGCTCAAACTGTTCCTAATAGAGATCCTCGTGGACATGTTTTAGCTATTCCTGTGCTCCTATTAACTAAACTAACCTACGAAGATTTAAATGATGAAGAATGGGTAAGTTTTAATCAAGGAATTCCTTTAGCTTATGATCATACGCGTATGATCGATTTAGCATTTGAATTGATTGTTAAAAATTTAAAAGAAAACCCTATTCCGTTATTGATGTTGGATGGTCTGGTTACTTTAGAAGAAGTAAAAAACATTATTGTTCACTTCGACGGCAGCTATAAAGACATGTACTTATCAAACTTCAAGAAAGTATACCCAACAAGTAAGTTCCTAGAAGAAACAGACAAGATCCCTGAAATTAGAAGAAAAGGGCGACAGTTTAAATTATATTTAGTTATTGAAAAAAATATTAAAAACTTCTTCTAGTAAATAAAGAAAGTTATAATATGCTACTTTTGTGCTTGTTATGTTTCAAACAAACGCACAAAAAGATATTGATTCTTGTTATATTATATGCTATAATGATTAGGACGAACCAAAGAAGGTTATAGTTAAACAAAAACGGCCAAAAATTGCGTTATCACAAGGTGATGCGCAGTTTTTTATTTTAGAATCTTTTCTCATATAAATAAAAAAACAGTCATGGATTTTGACTGTTTTTATTATTCTGTAAACTGATTTTTTAGTTTATCATTTAGCGTTTGATTTTTCGTATTCGTCCATTTGGTGAACGTTGCCGACAACCAATGTTATCACTTCCGTGTGCGTGTACATTAACTCTGAAAAATCACACACGTTTCCTGTTTTTACGAACTTGATGTAAAAACCGTATCCTACAACGTTATACTCTTCTATATCATCATAGTAGTCATAGTAACCGAAACAAACGATCAGGTCTCTTCCTGCATAGCGGACAATATCCCCTTCGAAAATATCTTGTCCCTCTTTGTCTTGCATGCCTGTAAACCGCATCAATACAACTTCATCGAATTTTCTACTGGTGTTGACAACTGTTTGGTCAATCAAAAGTCCATTCAGCCAGACTAGTTCATGGCAGAAATCGATCATGTCTACCTGTGCAAATTGCATGGTCTTTTTATCCCACGCTTTGAATTTTAGATTCATTTTTACCTTTCTAATTTTTGTATATTGTCTACCTCAAAGGTAGTGGCTAACGCATTTTTGCATTTTTATCAAACTAATTTTCCAACTTCTTTAGTATATTCATAAAGTAACTTGAAATCTTCTGCTGGATCTTTCTTGTTTTTAGGAGTGAAATATTGCTTTCCACGAGAGAAGCGCCATAAAATGCCTGCTTGATTCAAATTGATAATATCCTCTGTATCCATTTCTGGGTCATGAGTATCAAAAATCAATCGAACTCCCTCTTCAGTAATTTGAATTTTAGCAGCGCCTTCATAAGTAGGCACGTCTAAGTAAATTTCGTCATTTTCAATAGAAAACTTAATTTCAGGAAAGGCTCTAAAGAGATTTTCTGCAATTATTGCTAACTTCTCATTTGTAAATAAATGTCCATTTACTTCATAACTTTTTACGATTTTCATTTTTGTTTCCTCTTTTCTTATTTATGATACAAGTATATCATAAAAAACGAAGAATGTCAATTTTTTCCCGTTTTTTTGTAAAACTAAGTAATAAAAAAGCAACCAAAATATGGTCGCTTTGCACACTACAGAAGCTTACTCCTATCTTTTATTTATTCATGTCATGTCGTTCTCCGACTCCTTTCTGCGTCAAAATTTTAGCGAGTTCTTCATAAGTCGGTTCAATGACATACATGAATTTATGAGCTGTTACTTGTTCCTCAAGTAATTCTTTCATATCATCACTTACAATGACTTTACTAAAATTGCCTTCCTCTGTAAAAACAGCCTTGATGCAATTTACATTGATGGTAATAGGTTCTTTTGCCTCTCCGTACTTGAAAGGAATAAGCTCAATAAAATTTGTCATTGCTTATCACCTACCAATTCTGAATTTTCGTAGATATTTCCAACAATTTCAACAATAAAAAGGTCTGTGTCAAACAAGCTGTATAAAGGAGCTGCTGGAACATTGGAATTTTTATTAACCTCATCGGTAACAAACATTGCTTTTTCTTCGTTGTAAGATACAACTTCAAACCAGCTATCCCTACCTTCGTTTTTATCTGTAACTTTCAGAATATCTCCAGCAAAGATTTCGTTTTCGTCTGTATCTTTTCGCCCAGTTGACTGCATAAGTTCGATTTCATCGAAACTCATAAAATTTGTTTCGCCAAATCTCCAATGTTCACCAACGAACACTCTTTTTTTGAAATCTATCAAAGAAACATCTAGCATTATTTGAAGTTCTTTATCCCATGCTCTATATTTTAAATTTGCCATTTTATTCTTACTTCCTTGTTTTTTTAGATTTATTTCTTTTAAAAACAGGATTTTTCTTTTCTTTTTCCTTTTGTTTTTGGTAGTTACTGTCTTTCGTAAAGATAATATCTTTATCATCAACCATTTCAGGAGCAAACAATTTGCTAGTAGCCATTTATTCCTCCTCTTTGATCTTGTACCCTACTACAACTGCAAGGTGCAATTTTTTAATATTTTCTTCTTCAGCATACACCCAATCATAGATTTCGCTTGGCACACTATCGTAATTAAGACCGAATAACCCACTTTTTAGATTATCCACCCAATCCGCAATAAACTGGGGAATTTGTGGGATTTCAACTTCTTTAAGTTTCATCTTTTACTTCCTCGTCTTCATAAACTTCGATTTTCGCAAAGTGTTTAGGATTTAGCGCGATAATGTTTTCACTAGGTTCAACTTGTTGCAACGTCATGAAATCTAAGTTACCTTGCTCCATCCAACTCAGCATATCAGCAATACGCTTGTGACTTTCTTTTACCTTAATTTCTTCTTCAAAGTAAGGATTTTTCAATACAATTCTTGCCATTTATTTCATCTCCTGAACTTATCTATCAATCACCCAATGAAGTCTAACAACTCATCAAAAGGAACTTCCTCGATATTTTCATAATCTGTAAAATCCTTGATGTATTCTTTTAGGTCTTTGAGGACTTTTTCTTCCGTGACTTCTTCGTCACCGTCATAGTATTTTTTATACTCGGCAACAAGTTCATTGATTTGCTTTTGCGTTAGTTCGCTTGCCATTTACTCTTCCTCCCCAACAATATCCAGCACCTTCAGCAATTTATCCACCGACTTTTGAGTGATAGAGTGGCGATGCTCTCCGTTTCCATAGGGAGTTCTAAGGAATAAAAGATTAGGTCCTAAAGCGATACGGCTAATGTCCTCAATATTGATGAGTTCATCATGAGTATGACCTTGTTCACAAGTTTGAATTTGAACAAATTTTGCCATTTATTTTACCTCCTCAACCTCAAAAAGAGGATTGCTAAAGACTTCGCTAAGCCCCAAATTATCAAGCATAGTTTTTGTTACTTCAGTACCGAATGATGATATTGATAACGATAAAAATGATGGCTTGCTAAAGCTATCTACATGAAGATATTGATTTGTAGCTTTAAGCTTAACAAGGTATCGCCCCTCTTTTTCTTCCTTTACTTCATACCCCTCGTTCCAAGCACGAGCGAACGTTTCTTGATTCTCTGGTTTTTCAATCCAATCACAGAAACTTTTAGTTTTACCATTGCCGTTCATCGCCCAAAATAAAGAAAGGTTTGCAGCTTTACCCACCTTAATCACATCCTCTGCAAATAATGGAATTTCAACTTTTGTGGGCTCATCTAGACTATTCAAATTTTCCAAAACCTCTGCTAAAAGACCACGAACCACACCTGGTTCATATTTATTTTCAACTCTTCCTTGATATAGGTTAATCAATTCTTTGATATTCATCGTTTTTACTCCTTGTTATTTTCACATCTCAGTCATCATTCAATAGCGTTGTCCTATTACCCGCTTTAAAGTTAGCAGCTAACATATTTTTTGTCAAACTAATTTTCCTTCTTTTTCAACATATTTGTAGAGTAATTCAAAATCTTCTAACAAGCTTTTTCGTTCTTTAGGAACAAAAAATTGAAGTCCTCTAGAAAGTTCCCAACAAATTCCTTGTTTTTCTAACTTCACAATCTGTTCAGTGGTTGCTGAAGGGTCATGAGTGAAGAAGTTGAGTTCTACATCGTTTTCTGTAATGTTAATATCCGCTTTTCCTTCGTAACTAGGAACTTCCAGAATAATTTTATCATCCAAAAAACAAAAGTCTAAATCAGGATATTTTTTTACAATCGCTTCTGCGAAAGTTGCTAGTTCTTTACTTTTAAATGGATGTCCATCCACTTCATAATATGTTACAGTTTTCATTTTTTGTTTCCTCTTTTTTTATTTATGATACAAGTATATCACAAATAGCGAAGGATGTCAATACTTTTCCTATTTTTCTGTAGACTAAGTAAGACTAAAGCTTTGTTAGATAAGCTAAATCCCCCAAATTGATTGTTGTATACCACTTGCATCATCTATCCGTCTTTTCCTTTCTACCGCTTGATTTTTGTTAAAAAAAGTCATACACGAATCTAACCTTAGAATAGCCTGCACTCAACTTTTCAATCTGTGCAATCATATTTGTTAGATTTTCTTTCTGCGAACCAACCATTTTTAAATGTTCATCGTAATCCTTTAACGCTTTCAGTTCAACTACATATAGCGAACTCAAGTCAGATAAATAAAAGAAAATATCTCTAGTTAATTTAGTAGCTTTCTCCGCATCTTCCTTGACGTTTAAGGTAGATAACCCCTTGATTTTTGCTCCACTTGTATCTTGTAGCAACTGATATAATTCTCCATCACGCACTACCTCAAGCATTTCAGGGAGGGGTTTCCCAAACAAGTATTTTGCTTCTTTGGGATAACCGTATCCATCATAATCAATTTGACTAAAATCTGTTAAAGGAGAAATATTCTTCCATACCCCTTTTACTTCGTCAAAACCTTCTACAAAACCATATAAGTCTACTCCCACTATTTTAACCTCTTTTCTTATTTTATGTTTTTGCTTTTCAATTTCGTAACCGCATATCCAAGCTTTTTCAAATAATATTACAATGGCTATTCTTAAATCATACTAAAGACAATTGAACTTGCCCTTGAATTAACTCTTCCTTTCCTAAATCCTTCAAGATCGCCTTGAATAGACTTTCGAAAATGGGAACGGGGATGCTATTGCCAGCTTGGTGATATAAAGCTGTTTTTTTATTAACTGTAGCAGCCGCTTCAAAATCAGCCTCTGAATAGCCTTGCAACAGCCATGTCTCTTTGGGTGTCAGATAACGATATTGACCTTGGCCAATGGGAACTACACCACTATTGGGACAACGCATTTGCTTAGTTGTAATTGTCCAACAGTAATCTTTAATTACTGGAACAAAACCGCCAAATCCCTCTTTTTTTGTTCCAATTCTGGAAAGCATACTAGGTTGCTTAACTAGAAACTCATCTGTCACTTCTCCTTCAAGAAATTCCGTGATGGGGCGCATTATACTTTTTTCTAATCCCTCAAAGTCAAACGCTTCGTTCCCCAGAACTGAAACTGTAAACACCCTTTCACGCGCCTGGGGAATTCCAAAATCACGAGCGTCCAGAACTTCAAAACTATTTGTATAGCCTAATTTCTCCATATAGTCTAAATAGCTTTCAAAATTCTTGCGCATGGTCTTTGAGAGAAGTCCTTTTACGTTCTCCCAGACAACATATTTAGGTTTCCACTCGCCCATCTGTTCAATAATATGGACTGTTTCCCACATCAGACTTGAGCGAGTTCCTGACCCTTGTTCAGCTCCTTTTTTAAGCCCAATCCCACTAATATCCTGGCAGGGAGATCCATGTATTAAAATATCAGGTTTCAAGTCATATCCAACTACAGACTGTGTTTTATATGCCAATTCATTTGCAAACATAGCATTGTAGCTAGAAACAGCTTTTTGGTCAATCTCCACGTAGTCAATAGCTTTCGTTGGAACTCCAAGGTTTCGCAAAGCAACGCGGGGAGATCCAACACCTCCGAATAGTTCTAAAATTTTAATCATAATCTCGTTCCTTTTGTTTATTTATGATAATAGTATATCACAAATAAACCTATTAGTCAATACTTTTTCTTACTTTTTGTAAACAAAGTAACAAAAAAGCAACCAAAGTGCGGTTGCTTTATATCCGTTATAGGTAGTTCCATCTTCATAATGTCCGTTTTTAGATTGGTTAATTTTTTCTTACCCGTCCTCTTCATCTTCTTCATCCAGAACTTCAACAGGATTTTCCAACTCTAGTTTAATAGCAATAATTTGGCCTTTATCTTTAGCAATGAGAGTTTGATAAGGCCAGATGTCGCTTGCTTGAACAACAACGGACTTTGGATCGCTCCACATCTTGTACTCGTCATTGTAGTAACGTTCATCAGACAAAGAAAGAAAATCCATTCGATAGGCTCGTAGTAATTGTTCTACTTCTGGATTAAAATCAAAAGGACTACCTGTGAACGCACTCATTTTTTCTCTAGCTTGTTCTAGATATTTACGTTGCAATGGCGTAATAGGAGAACGTGAGAGGTCGTTTGGCTTTGTAGTGACAACCTTTTCGCACCATTTCTCAGAACGTTCATCGCTATCGGTTTTCTTGATGTTTTTGAAATGCTCCGCATCATAAACACCAGTTCGGAAAGAATCTACATCTGTAGAAACTTCGCTCAACTCAAATGATACGGGGTGAGTGACAGATTCGTGCCATAAAATGACATCACCATGGGCATCACCGTGCTCTGCTGTGTTGATAGGTCTAGCTTCAACTAACCATCGTCCTGGCTTCACATTATCTAATTCGACAATATCATCATCACCATCTAAGTTGCTGCAAGGATCAGCAATAATAACTGCTTCTCCCAACTCAATAGTGGTTTGTTCTACAGGACCATAAAATGTATTTCTTTTGAATTGTTCCCATTGTGAATAGAACCATCTATTAGTTTCATAGGGTGATAGCCCCATACAACTAGTTCTGTAACCTACGTTATAAATATCTAGTTCGGCATTGAATTTTACTTCATCACCATCAATGATTCGCAAAGTAAGAGTATCATATTTAGAATCGTAATCGTATTCCAATTTACATTGTTCAGTATTGGTGAAATGCTCATCTATTAGCTTAGCAAGCTCACCCATTGTCTTGTATAAGTGCATTATATCATAGGCCTTTCTAACATTTTTTAGTTTAACATTGAATCCAATTCTTCTTGAACCACTGCTTTTGCTTTTAGTTCTTCTAACACCTCTTCCGCAATATTTCCTTCAACGGTTACAAGTAGTTCCCTGCTTTCTTTCTTATATTCCATCTTCCAAAGGGTAAAAATAGTGGTTTCTTTTAGAAGCTCAATTTTTTTGATTCGATAACGCGCCTTTTGACTAAATTTCTCAACGTCATCATTCGCATAAATTTTATCAATGGAAATATTATCTACATTTTTACGAGACTCGGCTTTCCCTTTTTTCAGAATAACTATACCCTTCTTCCCTCTGAAACGGTATGTTTTTAGGATATCCATGGTTTCTTTAGTGGAAATTTCATTCTCTTTGTCACCATTCTCTTTCTGATGTTCAGGAAACATAATAATGATAACTTCTGAAACATTCTGTTCATTTTCATCATCAAAAAGCGTAGTTTCTTTCTTCTCTCTTAACGTGCATTCTGAAAGAAAATCAGAATAACCTCTACTACCAGCAAAAAATAGGCTTTTTACAAAAAAGAAAGCTACAGACAAAGATAAAAAAATATAAAAGCCTCGATACTCAGAAAAAACGCCATCCGAAAAAGCACCCTCATTCTTTCCGCCATAGCTTGTAAGCCAATTTACAAAGAATAAAATAGAAAGCGAGATTAAAGAAACTATGAGAAAAAGACCTGCAACAGCACTAGCTGTGTCATCAAACTCTCCTTGACTTTTGGGCTTTGTAAGTTTTGCTAAAAAAGCTTCAGGAAAAACTAAAATCATTTTCCCAAAATAACCAATTCGTTCTTTTATATTTTTCATTATATGTTGTTCAGAAACAAGGTCACAAAGAATTTCTTTGCAACCTTACTTCTTTTTTCCTTCCTAATAATCTTTATTTTTTTAACAACTATTGTTGGTTAAGAATGAGCTCACTCATTGAAAAATATCCTGTCTTCGGGATATTTTTTATTGTATTCATCAACTTTATTTCTAAATTCAGGAATGTCAGTGTACATCTGAAGATAGAAAATATTCATAAAAATTGTTTCTGGCCCTTCATTCTTAAAGATTTCCTCAAGTTCTTCAGAAGTCGCAAACTTCTCAGGGAGACTGTGAGCACCAGTCTTGATAGGAACATAACGTTGTTCTTTCTCGGAAAATTCCATTATTCCAATTGTTGACTTGTTGCTTAGACGATAAAATGTACTGGCCTTATAACACTCGCCATCAGCTGTTGCAGCGAATGCCCCGTACATAATAACGTCCGAAAGACCATATTTACCTGCGCGAGATCTCACATTATTACTGACAAAGCCTCTGTATAAAGTTGATTTTCCTGCAAAGGCAATCATTTCACCAAACAAAATAGTGTCTAGCGTTCGATCACTTCTTCGACTAACATCGTCTAAATCCAGCCAAATGTGAGAATCAATCTCTCTTTTCACAGGAAGCTGTACAAAATTATGCGCATTTGTATGAGGGTTATCTGGAAATGTTGCAACGATAGTTGGTTTAGAAACTAACAACTTTTTGCGTTTACCAAAGGTTTTGACCATAATTGCAACTCCAGAGCAAAAAACGTATCGATCTTTATATTCTTGAAGGGCTAGTCTAGTTTTAGGGGCTGTTCGTCCAAATTGACTTGCGATAAGCCCGTTAAGGCCTCTAAAGATGTTGGTCAAATGGGTGGCTCTTGGGTTGTTTTTCCCAGCTTTTTTCAAGTATCTCTCAGAAAATGCTGCGATATCTTGTTTTATAGTCTCTGGTTTCCATTCTTGCTCACGCTCAAGAGATGCTTTTATAAGTTCTTTCTTCAGTGCATGAGCTTTCTGTTTCTTTGATTTAGCCATTTATATATTCCTCAGTTTATTTCTGATTTTAGCATCTAGCAATGAGATATTACAAATCAGATATATCTTTAATAATACCACAAGTGTTGTATTTTTTGAGAGGATATTCTTGTACAGGTACGCCTTTTTCTTTTGCAAGCTGGATGATCGGTGCGATAAATTCTGGTTTTGCATCAGGTCTAATCAAAACAACTTCAGGTACACGACGCAAAAGAACACGAATTGTTTCACCCAATCCAGGCTTAACCTTATTAATATCATCGATTTTAAATTCAGAAGCGATTTGCTTCACTTCATCGATCCCTTTAAAGCATTCTAATTCATCACTTGATGTTTGTTCAATTTCACTCTCCAAAGAAGGGAAATATGACTCAATTTCATTCAGGAAATCATTAGAAAGGTCAAAAGCTTCGTTCTCCTCATAATAAATTGCACCGTGAAGCTCATCGTCTGTCATACTTGGTAAATGTACTGTACGACTAATCAAACCACTAACAGTTGAATTTAAGCAGGCAGATGGAATGAGAAAGTCATTGCGCGTGCCATATAATTCAGTTTCAGAAGCAGGGTCAGAAAGAACCGCTAACTCAGGTGACAATCCTTCCACTCCTAACACTCCAACTGCTTCAGCAAGAACACGATTAATCGCTCCTTTACCTACCCAGCCATCAACGAATACAATATCTTTAGCAGGATGATTTGACAAAATATAATTCATAGCTGCTTTATCAAGACCTTTCCCGCGGATGATTGAAATTGTATAATGAGGGACATTGAATTTATGTTTGGGAGAAACATAGTTGTCGAGATAACGCTTTAACAAAATTCCAACGGGAGTTCCTGCACGCGCTAAAGAGACAAGGACAATATTACCTAATGCTTTTTCTTTTAGGATTTTAGATGCGAGATTAACAACCGCCTGAGCAGTTTCTTTTCCTTGTGAAATTAGAGCCTCTTTATAGAGTTTTAAATATTCCTCACTTGGAGCATACTCCACTGGAAGCATTTCTGAATAATGTACTCCAGATTGATTTAACTTTTCTCGCTCTTTAGTATCTAAGACAGGAACCTTTCCCCGAACATCTTGAAGTAAGATCTTTACCTCTTTCTCTGAATAAGAGGATTTGACTAATTTTTCTTTATTATTTTTCACCATACAATCCTTTCTGATGAACTACTTTCACGTCTCCATAGGTTGATAAAAACTTGGTCAACTCGTCTTCAAACACTGGAGATTCTTCTTCTACAAAAATTATAAATTGTTCATAGTCGCCTAGTTCCATATCATAAAGATAAGTAACGCGTCCACTTTCGTAAGCACTATTCAATTTCAATCTTGAAGAAATTGGATATCCGTTTTCTAAACTTGACTCAATAGGACTGCGCGTGGTTGCCTTCACATCAGCATCAATGATGATCGCGAAATAGATAGGAATGAACATATTTTCTTCAGTACCAATGATCAAAGTTTTCTTTTTGGAGTCTTTAAGACTAATAAGCTTGCTAAACTCTTTATCTTTATTATCTCCAAAAGAAACGTATTTAGAAAATTGTTCTGCCGTCATTGGCAATCGTGGATTATGACGAAGAGTCAAATTTACTTTATAGTTCACATCATCGTGATATAAATCATATTCTTTGCCTTCTTTGATTGAAAATGATGGTAACTCACCTTTCATTTTCCCTCTGACAAGAAATGCTACTTCAACTCCTTTTTCACTAAAGGTTTTAGCATCTTTGTCATTTTGCCAATTAAGAATAGAGGCAACCGCATAATCCTTTCCAGATTGATGTTTTTCAAATTGGGAAATAAAATTTAAGATCGTGTTTCCAGTTGTGATCTCATCTTCAACAAATAAAACAACGTCGTAGTCTAGTTCTTTATCAAAATAAAGTTTTTGGCTCGTTGCATGAGAATGCTCCTCTTCAAAAGCGATATTAGTGTATTGATTAGAAGGAAACTCTTCTCTTGTAGTTTGAGTATATCCAACAATATTCAGAGGAAATTTTTCTTTAAATTTTAAAGAATAAAACATAATATTTTGAGCTAGTGCAGTTGCTGTTTCAGCAAATCCTACTAGCAAAACCTTTTTATTTTCCCATCCTTTTTCTTTGAATAGTTCGTAAACCTTATCTCCTAAAGCCCGATGCATCATCAGTGCATCTCTTCCTTGAACAGCAATGTGCTTTCCAAGAAGAGTATTAACGAATAGAAAATCACGCTTAGGATTATTATGGCGTTTCGCCATTTTAATGATATCCTCAACTGGTTTATCAAGGTGATTAATCGTTACTTCTGCAAAATCATGTACATTCATTAAAATAGATCCCCCTTGTAAGTTGTCTTTACTCCATAAACATTGGCCTGGGCAATAATTTTTTTAGCCCAATGACTATGGGTTTTTACTTCATTCATTTTGTTTCCACCATGTCCTTTTGCGACTCCGATAAGCCCATTGCTCATGCCCATAATATTCTGAGCATCTAAATAATCTTCTTCATCGACAACATTACTTTCAGCGATTACTGGCAACTGAGTTGGATGGATAGAGGTTTTTCCAAAGAACCCATTCAATTTATCTAGAGTCAACTCGTTTTCTAGCCCAAGTTTCCATAGGCCCTCTTCACCAGAAGAATTGAAGTATTCCCATACAGGACCAGCTACAACATAGTTTTTCCCGAAGAAGTTAATAATATCTGTAAAGCAGTCTGCAACAACCCCAATATCATAGATAGTTTGTGTCATTTTGCGACGCATACCAAAGATATTACAAAAGTCAGTTGCTCCAACCCGAATATTTAGAATATTATCTGAGAAACCAGAAAGTTTCCGCTGGATGTAACTCAATTCGCTTACTCGGTTCTGACGATACATGATCGATTTACTTTCCAAGATTGGATTAAAGTAAAGTTTTGTTGGAACTGTGTTTCGCAATTCATCAAAAGTTCGCAAATATTCAGCAGCATTGCTACGGTCAAATTTAGGGAAGTTGAATCCAGTCAAAACACTAAATTGTTCATGAGTTAAAGTGTCTTTTAATTCTTTTAGTTGTTGTGGACTACGAACCCGTACAAAGATAAGTGGTAAATCACTTAAAGATAAAACATTATCTTCTACAGCTTCATATAGTTTAGACAAGGTAGAACACAACATCAGAACTGCTTCTTCTACTGTGTCATCACCAACAGAATCTTCCAAATCAAGGCAAATAGACTTAATGTTTTCATTCTTTTTTTCCAAGATATCTTGAACAATTTTCATTCTTGTGGCTGGCATATATAACAAACCGCCAATCGCATATTGCAATACTTCACGGGGAGAAAATTTATTAAATTCTCCTCCTTCGTGGATCATTTTTAGGTTTTTAAATTCGTATTTCATTTTGTTTCCCCTTTGTGAAATCTCACCACCCAAACATAGTTTGGATGACGCTTCTATCATCAGGTTCTGCGGTTTCAGCTTCGTCCCAATGATAGACTTCCTTCTCTCTCCATACAGCCTAAGCCTGAGTTTTTGCTGCTAATGCAACAAATTCACTTCTTAGGTTAATGAGGTGAGACAAGGTGCAGGTGCTTCTCTTAGCTACTTGAGGAACTTTCGCCTCAAGTGCTAACCGTTGCGTTGCCGTAACGGTTTTTAGTAGGTGCCAAATAAAATACCTGGCACCAATGTTATAAGACGCGTTTAAATCCGCATTATAGATTTTACCACTTACAAACTGCATGAGTGCATAAGGTGTATCTGACGTAATTTCACGTCCACGTTTGGACCAACCAGAACCGTCAAATGCTAATCGGCTAGTGTACCGTGCGTTGACTCGTGCAACACGGAGACCATATTGATGAGCCTTATGAGATAACACCTTATAAATACGTTTGTATCTCCAGAAATGAGCACGTTTAACAATATTCTTGCCCTTAAAATCTAAATGCTCAAGAACAAAAACATCTACACCGTGTGCATTCCCAAAGTCAATAATAGCCTTGACAGTTTTGTCTGCTATGTCTTGACTGATTCCAGCCACCTTACGCCAGAGCGTTTTATTGTGACGAGAACCTCGTTTTTGATTGCGTTTGATACGCCCTAGTTGCGTATGGAGACGGTCGTGCTCTTCGCTAAACGAAATGAACTTTCGTGCGTAAACCGTACCGTCTTGGTCCATAATTGAACAAGTAGCGTCTGTTCCCAAACCTAAATCTATAGCGCAAATTTTACGAATAGACTCTTCTGGCACCAAAGAGACGTTTTCTTCATAAGAAAAGGTTGCGTAAAAACGACGCCCTTTTTTCTGAATGATAGGAACGTTTTGTTTTTTACCAGTCAGGTAATTTTGGTAATAAGTGCAATCAGAGGTTTTTAATCGATACACTTCATACACCCAATCGCCATTTTTAAATACCTTGAGTTCGATAGTTTGACGAACAGGGTCGAAATTCCTAAATAAATTCCCCTTGTAATAGGCAGGATAAGCATAATGAGTTAAACTCAGTTGTGGGGCTTGTCCTTTTGGATTTTGTTCCCAATTTGCAAGGTTACTACGATAAGAGGAGACAATGCCAAGAGCTGTCCCAATAGCGCTTCGTCTGAGATAGGATGGAAACTTAGGAAACTTCTTATCAAAATCAAATAAAGCTTGATTAGTTTTCGTATTATGAACCCAATTCTCAATACAATTGTATTTTTGTTTAGTGAACCCGTATCCACTCAACATCTCCCAACCGTCATCAATGATGGGGATGAGCGTTCGCAAAGCTTCACGGTAAAGTTTAATAGATGTTTCCAAAGCTTTTAAATCTCCCGTTAATTTCATTTTATAAGAGCTTGTGAGACGCATCTTGGGATTCTCCTTTCTTTTGATGTAATTTAAAATACTATCTGCACGCTTAGTAGTCTTTGCTCACTCCCTTAAAACTTCGCTTGGATGGAGAATGCACTTGGTTTTATTCAAAAACAGTTCGTAAAACAATTTCTCCCCCAAGAGCAGAAGGAGGTACAATAGTTAAATTTTTAGTCGTAGAAAGGTCATGAGCATCACTTTCAGCTGGAGTAAAAGATTCTGCGTTTTCGTATTTAGATGATAAATTTAACATCTCGACATCTAAGATCCCGTCTCCTGCAAAAAATAACTCACCTCTATTTTTTAGTTTACTAATGACAAATTTTGCGGCACTTTCTTTGCTAACTACTTTTGGCATGATGTACATTTTTTTGTTTTGGATAGTAAATTGCCAATTAGGAATGATTAAAGAATCAACCTTTCGATAAACACTTATTAAACATTCTTCTTTAACCTTAGCAAAAATAAAACTTTCAACTTTTGTCGCTTTTTGCTCCAGTTCATCTTCAAATGTTGTGTTAACCCAATCAATCAGATAAGCATATTCATGCTCCATTGGCATTGTTAGTTTTCGAATGCGCTCAGACCATTCCTCAAGAGGCTCCCCATTATGTAGAATTAAAGAACCATTTCCAACTACTGCCCACTTAACATTCTGAAATGGCTCAACTCGTTGAAACTCTGATAAACTGCGAGTCGTAACTGGAATAATATTTGAAATATTTTCTTTAACGATGCTTAAGGCTTTTTGTGTCATGTAAGCAATAATATCCCCATCTTTATACTCGACAGGAACCATGTCTAATTTATCGTCGTAGAATCTCTTTGAAAATATCATAGTACGGTCTAAATCCGTAATTAAGTATTTTGTTTTGTTTTTCATTCTTTCTCCTTTTATATTATGTATACATATTATACAATAAATAAAGCTAGATGTCAATTAGATACGTTGTTTTTTATAGGATTAACTGGAAAAAATTTTTCTCGAAATAATGTACTTTATGATTCTAATTCAGTTGTATCAATGGTTTAGCTCTTGTTAAGTCAATTGTACATAAAC
>ERZ773074.221-NODE-221-length-26040-cov-28.360477_pt1 | contig 26040 bp, 20 predicted proteins | sample MGYA00580615_ERZ773074 | MGnify/ENA primary metagenome ERZ773074 (study PRJEB29015, sample SAMEA2738126) | human oral metagenome | biome: human oral; feature: human-associated habitat; material: saliva | place: China | collected 2160 ...
TCTTCTGTACTACCCCAATCAGTTACGTTTGGCGTGCCACTGATAGTCTTAGTTGCTGGGTTGTAAGTTACGCCGTTTGGTAGCTTGCTTGTATCTACTGTTACTGTAGAACCTGTAGCTCCAGGTGTAATTGTGATGTTGCTAATCGCAGTCTTATCATTTACAGACTGCGTACCATTCGTAATAGCAGTTGGTGTCACAGGAGTTACAACAGCAGCTGGTCTAGAGTTCGCGTTCTTAGGGTCTGAACCCTTTTCCGTCTCTACCGTATCCGGTACGCCATCTCCATCGTCATCTGTATCGGTAATATCTGGATTGCCATCACCGTCAGTGTCCCTTAGTACTGTGATTTCAACAGTCTTGGTAACCTTAGAACCATCTGGATTCGTTACTACAACAGGAATTTCAAACTTGCGTTTTTCTTCTGTACTACCCCAATCAGTTACGTTTGGCGTGCCACTGATAGTCTTAGTTGCTGGGTTGTAAGTTACGCCGTTTGGTAGCTTGCTTGTATCTACTGTTACTGTAGAACCTGTAGCTCCAGGTGTAATTGTGATGTTGCTAATCGCAGTCTTATCATTAACGCTCTGCGTTCCATTAGTGATTGTCGTAGGTGATACTGGAACTATCACTGCCGCAGGGACAGACCCTCTATTCTTAGGGTTAGATCCTCTCGCATTTTCCTCTACATCAGATACGCCATCGCCATCATCATCCGTATCTGTGATGTCTGGATCACCATCACCATCTGTATCCCTTAGTACTGTGATTTCAACAGTCTTGGTAATCTTAGAACCATCTGGATTCGTTACTACAACAGGAATTTCAAACTTGCGTTTTTCTTCTGTACTACCCCAATCAGTTACGTTTGGCGTGCCACTGATAGTCTTAGTTGCTGGGTTGTAAGTTACGCCGTTTGGTAGCTTAGTATTGTCTACAGACACAGTTGCATTATTATTTCCAGGTGTTACTACAATATTCGTAATTGCGGTTTTATCATTTACAGACTGTGTACCATTCGTGATAGTAGTTGGTGTCACAGGAGTTACAACAGCAGCTGGTCTAGAATTCGCATTCTTAGGGTCTGAACCCTTTGCCGTCTCTACTGTGTCTGGTATGCCATCTCCGTCATCGTCTGTATCTGTAATATCTGGGTCACCGTCACCATCTGTATCCCTTAGTACTGTAATCTCTACAGTTTTGGTGATTTTAGTTCCATCTGGATTCGTAACTACTACAGGAATCTCAAACTTACGCTTTTCCTCTGTACTACCCCAATCTGTTACATTTGGCGTACCACTAATGGTTTTAGTTCCTGGATCGTAAGTCACACCATTTGGTAGCTTACTATTATCTACTGTAACTACAGACGCTGCATTTCCAGGTGTTACTACAATATTTGTAATTGCTGTCTTATCATTAACCGTCTGTGTCCCATTTGTGATAGTAGTTGGAGCAACAGGTGTCACAACAGCAGCTGGAATAGATCTTGCGCTCTTAGGATCAGAACCTTGTGTCTTTTCTGCGAGATCGGTATATCCATCACCGTCATCATCCGGATCTGTTATATCTGGATCACCATCTCCATCTGTATCTCTTAGAACAGTTATTTCTACGATTCTAGTAATCGATGAACCATCTGAGTTTGTAACGACTATAGGAATTTCGTACTTGCGCTTTTCTTCATTGCTACCCCAGTTAGTAACATTAGGTGTTCCAGTTATTGAGAGAGTTCCTGGATTATATGTAACTCCCGGTGGAAGCTTTGTACTATCAACATGTTCAGTCGAGTCAATATCTATCGTTCCAATAGTTATATCATTAATAGCATGTCTATCAACAACAGTCTGTACTGGATTAATAATATTTAATGGATCTGCTGGAGTAATCGTACCTGCTGGTATAGAGTGACTGTTCTTCGGATCAGATCCTTTTGTCGTCTCCTCTGTATCAGAGTATCCATCTCCATCATCATCCGTATCAGTGATATCTGGATCGCCATCACCATCTGTATCTCTAAGTACGGTGATTTCTACTGTCTTTGTAATCTTAGAGCCGTCTGGATTCTTAACTACAACAGGAATTTCAAACTTACGCTTTTCTTCTGTACTACCCCAATTTGTTACATTTGGTGTACCACTTATTGTCTTTGTACCTGCATCATAAGTTACTCCGCTTGGTAACTTACTGTTATCAACGGTAACAGTTGCGCCAGAAGCTCCCGGTGTTACAACTATATTCGTAATTGCCGTTTTATCATTAACCGTCTGAATCGGATTTGTAACCGTAGTCTGAGCAATCGGTGTTATCATACCTGCCGGTACTGACTTTGAATTCTTTGGATCGGATCCCTTAGCTGTTTCTTCAGAATCTAGGTATCCATCTCCATCATCATCAAGATCAGTAATATCTGGTATACCATCCTTATCGGTATCCCTCTGAACTGTGATTTTGAATGTCTTTGTAGTAGTATTTCCTGCTGGATCTTTAGCCTCTACCGTAACTGTAATTTCACGAGTTTCCTCATTACCATGCCAGTCAGTGACTTTAGGAGTGCCACTTATTTTTCCATTCGAATACTGAACTCCAGTCGGTAAATCTTTAACCGTAACAGTAGCAGTAGGGTCATCAGTTGTAACAGTAATCTCTGTTATCGGCTGCCCTTCGATAACTGTCTGGTCTCCAATGTTATCAATTACTGGTGCCTTGTTATCTTTCCATACAGCAAAGACTTCTTTGGCTTCAGTAATATTCTTTAGAATATCCGAATCTGCCTCAGTAGCACCAGCCGTTGCAGCCCATCCCATAAACTTGTAACCATCTCTGGTAGGCTCTTCTGGCTGAGTTGCTTTTCCGTTTACTGCTGATACTACCTTGTCTGCATTCGTACCGTCTGCCCATTTTCCGCCATTAGTATCAAATGTGACTTTGACAGCACCAACATTTACCTTAGTGCTAGAAACCATAGGATTCTTTCCATCTGGTGAGTAAGCTACAAGTATAACTTTATCACCGTCTGCAAAAGTTCCGGCTGGAATGTTTATACTAAATTTTCCATCTTTCAAATCAGAAAAAGGTATTGTAGTCTCTGCCTTCGCTGTCTCGTGAGTGTAATCTGTATCATCAGCGACGTATTTATAGGCTTTTACAATAACGTTACCCGCATCAGTGTTAGTAGCGGTTAGCTTCTTAGTTTCATCTGCAGGGTTATTATAAATTGTCTTTGGAACAGTTCCCTTGATTGTCTCTGCTCTATTTGCTTCGATGTTCGTCGTTGTAACATTTGGCTTAACTACCAGATACGAATTAGCCTTTGTCGGATCAGTCTTATCTGTTAGGTATTCCTGACCATCAGGAACTCCATCGCCGTCAGTATCAACGTTATACTTATCAGAACCTATTTCGTCTTCTACAAAGTCAAATAGACCGTCCTTATCAGTGTCAAGAACCTCTAGGAATGCGTTAGTATACGAGTGCTGAATTCTCTTATTAGGCTTCCCACCGTCAGGCTTCCTGATTCCGTGAAATACAGGTGTTGAATCAACAAAATCAGCTGTGAGCCATGACTCAAAGTTAAGCTGCTGATTATTAGCAGTGATATAATCATTGAGAGCCTTTGCGAACTCCTTATTTGAAACGTTCGACTTAAGTTTGTACTCAATTGTATATGACCTTCTCTGACCTAGTGCACCGTAAAACACCTGTAAATCAAGTGTACTCCTAACCTGTGTAACCTTGCTCCAGTCACCGCCAACTATGCTGAGTTCCGGGGTATCTTTTGTAGAAATTACACCATTTCCGTTAGGATCTACAGTTAGCTTTATAGGATTAGATGCTGTTATCGTACCTGTCGAAGTAGAAACTCCGAGCCTCACCTCGTTAGTATCAATATACTTGAGCAGTTCCTTCGGAATTACCTCATTTATATATAGGACCCATCCGCTATTTGCCTGCAGGAAGTTCTGGTCAGGCTTAAAAGAAACTGTCGACTTTATAACCTTGTTCTTGGCATCATAGCTTACAAGCTTTCCGGTATTACCACTTGAGAAGTTTCCATCCTTCGACTGTGTACCATCAGTTGTAAGAAGATTCAGTCCAGTTCCTAGGTAATCATCATTACCAGCGCTGGAATTGCTTGGAAGCGCAGGAACATTAGGGTTATTCTTGAGAATGAACCCATTGTCATTTCCACCCTTATCAGCTTTACCATCTGCCCTTACCCAAGTGGTTGTAAAATCAATTTTCTTTGAATCAAGCCCTAGGCTCGTAAGTGTAGCACCATTCTTGAGCTTGATAGTGACATCTGTATTAGTGATGACACCAATTAAACCAGATTGTAAGGTTTGATTATTGATAGGCACCTTCCAAAGTGCTCCATCAGCTTCTTTTTCAAACTGAACTCCGTTAACCTCAATTGACTGGATCTGCTTGTAGAAATCATCGTCAAAGAAGTTAATCAGGAATCTACCGTTATACGGTCCGTTACCTGTACCGCCCCAGCTACCTGGTAACTTTGCCCATTTAGTAACTGTCAGGTGAATACCCGAAGCATCCTCCTTGGTGAAATCAGTTCTAGCGTAGTCCAAAACTCCATCTGTCTCTCCAGCTAATGTGTAGTTGACTGAATTGTTCAGCGATCTCGGCTGACCACCTTCAGCCCTTACTGTAACTGGTGATATAAGCATGGTAAAACCAAGCATGCAAGATAGCGCTATAGACGATGCTCTTCTCGCTGCTTCTCCCCGCTTCCCAGTCTTCGATGTTCGTCTTGTCTCTACATTGTTGTTGTCAAAAATGCCAAAACAATTCATCTTGTTCCTCCGAAAATTATCTCTAGTTAATATACTCTTGATATATTACCATAGATATGCTATTAAATGTTGCTTTTTTTTAGACAAAATAGGTATTGTATTTTAAGCGACTCAATTGCACCAGTTTAAAACAAAACATATTTTGTCTAAATGCTTACTTTTTAGGGATTAATACCCCTATTGTCATTCCTATTATCTCCCCGATAGATATTCCCATAACCATTCCAAATCCAGATCTATCAAACATAATACCTGCTAATAAACCTGCGGAAATACCGATAATCATTCCGCTCGCCATATGGTCACCTTTATATTTTTTCGTCATAACCCTTCTAACAATGGTAAATATCATAATAGAGATACATAGCACCGTTAAAATTATAGTATATTTACCAATTACCAAATAATTACCATCACTCACAAGGTTCCCCCCCTTCGCCGTTATTCATTCTCTTTATTAAAAGCTAAAATATTTCTTATTGCTAACGCATAAAAAACCACTGCTGAAAGCACGCTCATATATGGATTCCGTGTTACACCACTTCCCCGTAGGTAGTGTATAAATTCAATTACCCCCCGTAGTTGCAAGAATTAGAGGTAATATTATAAATATAACCTTAAATATTTTTTTCATTTTACCCACCTCATTCATACAAATAGATTGCAATCTAATTCCAATCTTGTTTTCAAAACTTAAACTTGTTTTCTAAAATGCATATGGTGACTAGCTGCACGATTAATAGTTCCATGTTTTGACTAATAATAACATGTTGGTAGTTGATTTAAAATCTTTTATATGCTCATTACATTCTTCAATATTAAATGATATAAATATGCTCAATATGATAACTAAAAAAGGAGCCTCTGCACCTTGGAAAACCAACTGGTAAGAAACCCCTTTTATGTAATTCTATTTAATCAATTTAGTAAGCTGTATTCATGCAATTACTGCTCAAGAGCCTGATCAACGTCGGCGATTATATCATCGATATCCTCGATACCTACTGACATTCTCACTAAATCCTGAGAGATTCCAGCCGCTGCTAGCTCTTCATCATTCATCTGTCTATGAGTAGTCGATGCAGGATGAAGCACGCAAGTTCTTGAATCAGCTACGTGTGTAACTATTGCTGCGAGCTTTAGCGAATCCATGAACTTAATAGCTGCCTCTCTACCGCCTTTTACTCCAAATGCAATAACTCCACAAGATCCGTTAGGAAGATACTTCTCCGCGAGCTCGTGCTGGCTATCATTTTCTAGTCCAGAGAACGAAACCCAGGAAACCTTCGGATGATTTTCGAGGTGCTTAGCGAGAGCAAGCGCATTCTGGAAATGTCTTTCCATTCTCAAATGTAGCGTCTCAAGTCCAATTCCCAGATAGAAGGCATTTTGAGGTGAAGGAATAGATCCGAGGTCACGCATAAGGTTGGTCGTCATCTTTACAATGTATGCAGCCTTGCCAAAGCTCTCTGTATAAACAGTGCCGTGATATGTCTCGTCAGGAGTTGTAAGTCCCGGGAATTTGTCGCTGTGCTTAGTCCAGTCGAAGTTACCTGAATCTACAACTGCTCCGCCGACTGAATTAGCGGTACCATTCATGTATTTTGTAGTTGAGTGTGTGACGATATCAACACCCCACTCGAAAGGTTTGCAGAAAATCGGCGTAGGGAACGTATTATCTACGATTAGCGGTACACCATGCTTATGTGCAGCATTAGCAAATTTTTCAATATCTAATACGCTAAGTGAAGGGTTTGATAAAGTTTCACCGAATACAAGTTTTGTGTTAGGCTGGAACTTCTTCTCTAACTCCTCAGGTGATATATCTGGTTCAACAAACGTAGACTCTATCCCCATCTGCTTCATAGTATGTGCGATAAGATTGTATGTCCCACCGTATATAGCAGAGCTAGAAATAATGTGATCACCCGCGCTTGCAATATTCATCATAGCGTAGAAATTTGCAGCCTGACCAGATGATGTAAGTATAGCTGCAACACCACCCTCTAGCTGGCAAATCTTGTTTGCTACTGCATCATTAGTTGGGTTAGAAAGTCTAGTATAAAAATATCCAGACTCTTTTAAGTCGAATAGATTTCCCATCTGCTCTGATGATTCGTACTTAAAAGTAGTGGACTGAATTATTGGAACTACTCTTGGTTCTCCGTTCTTTGGCTCGTAGCCACCCTGCACGCATACCGTGCTAGTTTTGTAATTTGTCATATAAAAGTCCCTCCTTTTTGTATCTAATTAACTATATAGTGTTTATTAGTGAATTGCAAGTTGTACGAAGAGCGTTAATTAAATGATACTTATTACTTAACCGAACCGAACAAGTCATTAAGTGCCTCCGCCATTGTCGGATGTGTAAATATCTGGTTAGCGAGCACTGTGTATGGCTGCTTTGCAATCATTGCTGTAACTACAATATTTATAACTTCGTGAGACTCCTCTCCAAAAAGTACTGCTCCAAGTATCTGATCAGTATCGGCATCAACGACAGCCTTGTAGATCCCCGTCTGATTTCCAAGTATCTTGGCCTTTGGAATAGCCGTTACGGGCAATTTCGAGACTCTTACGTTATAACCTTTTTCCCTTGCATCTTTTTCACCGAGACCAACTTTAGAGAATGTAGGATGTAGAAATGCTGAGAAAGCTATTCCCTGGCGCTCTTTTCTCGAGTAGCTTCCATCCCCGTCTAAATAACTTTTCACAATGCGGTAATCATCGAGGGAAACGTAAGTGAATTGAGGCCCGCCGTTAATATCTCCCATTGCGAAGATATGTGGCTTGTTTGTCTGCAGGTGATCATTTACACTAATAAACCCACGCTCTGAAACCTCAACTCCAGCATTCTCTACATGCAGGTCCTCAACATTTGCTCTTCTGCCAGTAGCAACTAGTAGGGCATCTGCCCTGAGCTCTTTGCTGACACCATTTTCGGTATAGGCGATTGAAACTTCATCATCGCTCTGCTCAACATGATTAATTTCTGAATTGAATAGAATGTCAACACCTAGTGACTTATATGATTCATATACTACTTCTGCTACATCATCATCTTCTCTTGGAAGTAGTCTGTCCTCCTTATCAATAATCGTTACTTTAGATCCAAACTTTGCATATGTTGCTGCAAACTCTAGCCCTATAAATCCACTACCCAGAATAGCTAGAGTCTCTGGAAACTCCTCGAGGTTCATCAGCGTTTCGCTAGTATGAATGCGGTTTCCTACTTCAAGTCCTTTTACGTTAGGAATAAACGGTCTAGTTCCAGTATTGATAAAAATCTTTTCTGCGAATATCTCATATGAATCCGCTCCATTATCAACTACGATTGTGTGGTCGTCTTTAAACGAGGCTGTACCATCTAGAACTTCTACGTATTCATTGCTCTCAACCTTGTCGTAATTTGCTTTATTCAGCTTCGCTATAAGGTTTTTCTTACCTACTACAGAATCTTTATAGTAGGTTTTATTATCAGCACTACTATAAGCTTTTCTATCTGCACAAGTCGCTAGGAACTTGGATGGGATGCATCCAACGTTGATGCAAGTTCCACCATACATCATTGGTGATTTCTCTACTAAAACAGTTTTCTCGCCTTTATTTCCAAGGTAATTAGCCAGCGTCTTTCCAGCTTTTCCGAACCCAATTATTATGTTATCTACTTTTCTATTCATTTTTATTATGCTCCTTATTGTAATTTTAAATTGCGTGCTATTTATTTAAACAATATCATATTGCGCAAAGCATAATATGTTGAATTGTAGAAGTTTTTTAGTTATTGAAATATATAATTTATTTCTTAAAAATATCCTTCTTTTTTAAACCATTCTTCTTAGCCTTTGGAATCCAGTACATTCTATTAGCCTGATGTTTCCATATAAACCTTGGCCAATTAGGATTAATATATAAATCTTCTCCTGAGTTCTGCCTATTGATGTTTGTGGCAAACACTTCTAAAGCATCGCCTAAATTTTTATTTGGTCCATGTCCGAGTGGTACTTTTTTTAGAAAAGGCAGCATCTCACCAGCTCCACATCCTATTCCTTGCCCCCATACAAAACCATTATCATAACACCAAAGTTTCATCTGCTGAATGGCAATATGATTCTGTTTGCCTTCATAAAAGCCATTATTCATAATTGCGTATATAATGAGATTATTATTTCTATGATTTTCACTTATTCTTTCCATAAGATAAAGGATGTGAGATGGAATACTATCAACATACAAAGGAAAAGCAAGTACGAGCATATCTGCTTTTACGATTTCATCAACATTATTATCTGCCGATTTGAAGCTCTCCACATGAATAATAGTCACTTCATTTTTTTCCTTTATAAGCGGCATTAACAATTCTATAAGAAGTCCAGAGTTGCTCTTCCCACTTCTTGGACTACCATTAACAATTGTGAGCTGCATATGATACCACCTTTCTCAACGCTTCCTCTTCATTTTCGCAGAAATTAATCTTTAACCTATTTGCATCAAAGTTAATTGCATTAGCCTCTACTAGCTTTGTAGCGATTTCTTTTTCTTCATTTGAGATATCACTTCCATAAAAACATACAATAAGATTGAACTTATTACGGTAACGCTGCTTATGATGTGTTTCATTTTGTTTTATTTTGAAGAAAGGAAGTAAATAAGGAATGCTTCGATCTATTACATTTTTTACAAATGGACTATATCCTCCGTAGAAGCAGCGACTTATAACAATGACATTTTCCGCCGCCCCAAGTAACGCCCCCATATTTTGATAGTCATCATTTATCACACATTTGCCTGGTGTCTTTATCCAGCATCCGAAGCAGCCCATACAACTTCTTATTGAGCTGTTATTTGAACTGATTTTTATATCATCAGTCTCTCCAATAAATTTCTCAACTTCAATTTTGCTTAAATCATGAATTAGTAAATTCATCTTGTATCTCCTATATTTCTCTGATGATACATAATATTATACTCCCTCATAATCCGCTCTTTATGATATGTGCTTATTCTTTTTGAAAAACTATTACCTATATCAAGATATGAATTGCTATAATATCACTATATACTTTTTTTATATTTTAGAGGGGAAAAGACTTAACATGGGTTATTTAATTGTATTTCTTGGCTTTTTTATTATCCTGAGTCTGTCTTTCATTGCCACTATTTATATATACGTTAGATTCGCCTTTGCTGTTAAATCTGATACAGATGTTCCTGCTTGGATTTATAAAATCGGTCAATCTTTTAAATCTAGAAGCTATATCACCTTTGATAACGTTACTGATTCCAAGGCATTTAAAGAAGCGACACTATTTATTGTTAGGCTCATTTTTATAAATTTTCTTTTTATAGCCATAGCTTATCACAATACTCACAGCCTAACATTCGCCACATACAAATGCATAAAGGCACAGTTTGCCCTTGTGCTCGTAACTACTTTTATTCAAAAAATTATTAAATTAATCTCTATAACGAGAGCTAAATCAGATAAGCCTATTTACTCATATGCTTCGACGAATGCTGTAATTGCTTCGATATTTTTTACTTCTTTTATTTTAATGCTCTGCACGTCTATGGCAGGCATTCCTGTAAAGCCGCTTAATATACAGCTTGATAATACCAATGTGATTATCGGTGAGACGACAGCAGCCGACCTAATCTCCTCGGGATTCACTTTCACCGATGCTTCCCCAAATGATATAGTTGTAAATCAGCGTAACGATCACTTTTATTATGGCAAGCTCGTTGAGATTACTAAAGATGGTAAGTCTTACGGGAACATGTTTCTCACTCCGGAAAGCGGTGATAAGGACGAGCTCAAGAACTGCATAGTTACATTTTACAGAGTAGAAGCTACAAACAAGCAGATATCAAAAGTGAAAATAAACAATACAAGACTAGAAAATCTTAGATACAATGACTTTAAGAGTAAGAAAATGATTAATATCTTCTCGCTGAACCCACTTGATTACAAAGAAGATACATATGATAACTCTTTTAGCTTGAAGGTCGGCACCGATGAATACCTAATATGGAAAGCATACTGGATTACTGCTGATTTTAACTCTGATAAATCACCTTACAGATATAGTATAGGAGCGCACCACATAAAATGGGAGTAAGCACTGCGCTTACTCCCATTTACATACTTTCTAACAAGCTTATTTCCTTTTGTAAAATATTTTTTTCTTTCAAAGTTGCTATGAGTTCTTCTCGCTGCTGTTCAGACAAATATTTTTTTACTTGATTGTTTTGCGAAGAACTATAGCACTGCCTGATAGCAATCTTAATGTGGGACAACGTAAGCTTATCTCTTTTCTTCTCTAGTACTTTTATAAAAATGTCCCATACAAACGGTTCCTCATATATCCAAAAGAACGATGCTACAGCCTGAAGCACCTTGGGATGATTTTGTGTCTCAAGCAAATATCTAGCGTATTTTTTACTTTCTTCTTCAAAATGATTAATTTTGTCTTCTGTAATCATATCTGAGTCAGCCTTATATAAATGACTTAAATGAATATATCGTGCACAAAAGTTTTGGAGAGTATATACATTGTTCCATATAGTATCAGTATCGGTCTCTTTTTTTATTGCTGAGATATATCTATCTGTATTGATAATAAACCAAACCTTTATCTGTTTTGTATCTTTAGTACCAAGCTCTTTGCATGCAGCTCTCCTAAAATAACTTGAGGCTTTTTTACGTTCTTTCTCATCATTGCTTTCCAAGTTGCATAGTTCATTGTCCATTGTCTCAATCGTATATTTCATATCAATTCCTCGTGATATTTAAAATTTATGTCTTACACAGTCTACCATATAACAAGAATATTCAGGATATAATTTAAGCTCCATTTCCGGTCTCAGCTGCTTGTACTTTATGCGGGATATCATTTCTTCAAAATCTCGCTTATCTTCCTTCCAGCTTTCGATATTCTCTTGCTTTTCCTTCTCACTATCATATTCTGTATCTACTATGGCATCAGCGATTGCATCCTCAAGATATTTTCGATTCTTTTCTTCAAGTCGTGTAAACCTATCTCTTTTACCACTTATCCACAGCACATAATACAAGTGTTCCCAATCAACTGTATAGTATTCGCTCTCCACTTCTTCAGTGCAGTAGCTCAGGAATCTATCATATTCTTCTAGCGCATAATATGCGTCAAATACCTGATATTCCATAATATCATCGGTATTCAAATCATAATTATCGTCAGATCCTATTTTTATATTTTCTAGATATGAAATCGCAGCGTTTTTATTACCGAGAGCCACATCACAGTATGCTATACAAAGCTTTAGCCACATTCTATCTGGATACACCGTAATTAATTTTTCAAATATATCTTTCGCCTCTTGATATTCTCCAAGCGCATAAAGTGATGCCCCATAGTTAATATTAGATTCATAACTATTCTCTAGCTTTCTTGCATACTTAAAAAACTCATTACTACGCACGATATTCTTTTTCTCTTTAGAGAAATCATTATCAGGAAAATAATAAAGTCCGAGGGCTTTATATGTCTCTACATATGGGGATTTCAAATCCTTCGCTTTTATCAAATAATCTAACGCTCTTCTTGAGTAATCCTGAGCGAAAGCAATGTTGGTATAAATCCTCGCAACTTGCTTATCGTCTATCCCATTTGAAAATCTATCTAGAAAATCCTCAAGCAATTTAATATATTCGGTGTCACCTTCTCTAAGTTCTAATTTGACAGAAGCCAATGTGCATATTGCATCTACATCAGAGGGATGCTCCTTTAACTTAGAGAGTAGATATTCTTTCATCTGTTCGAGATAGTTTTTTGATCTTTCAAAATCTTTTAAAAAAGATTCTTTATATCGATTTTCATATTCTGCTTTTAACTGTATCCAGTGCGCTCTTATATCCTTCATCATGTGTGTCAATCCTAAAAGTCTCTACTGTAAAAAACAAGTCTATCTATAGATATAAGTTAATTCTATCAAAAAAGCTGGGTGCGATATACCCAGCTTCTATTTAAATTTTTATCCTATTTATGTGAAATAGGTTAATCTTTATCTCTACTTCACATTCTTTCTGCGATTATATCCAATGGCACTTAAAGCTATTCCTGAAGACAGAAGTAATAGTGCATACTGTGCAAAGTTCCCTTCATCCCCTGTTTTTGGAGATTTAGACTTTACCACAACGCTTGGCTTCTTTGCCCCTGGCTTTGGTGTTGTACCTGGAGTTGTTGGCGTAGGAGATGGAGACGGTGCAGGAGTAGGTGTAGGTGTTGGCGTAGTCTGCGCATTGTCTGTTACGGTGATCTTTCCGTTTGCTGCAACTATAGTTTCACCCTGAGCAATTGCTCCGAGTGTTACGGTTCCATCTGCATTTACTGTAAATGTAAAGTCTGTCACCGCTAGGAATCCTGCTGGTGCAGCCTCCTCGTGGAATCTGTAAGTTCCAGGCTCAAGCTGAATCTTATGACTTGTTGTCGTGCTTGTCCACTCGCTAACCTTCTGTGTGCCTTTGTAGATCTCAATCTGGGCTCCTGCAAGCTCTGTACCACCGAGCTTCACTTTACTGAACTCGATTTCCTTAGTAGTAGGCTGTGGAGTCGGTGTAGTCTGATCGTTATCAGTTACAGTGATTTTTCCATTTGCTGCAACTACAGTCTCACCCTGAGCAATTGCTCCGAGTGTTACGGTTCCATCAGCATTTACTGTAAATGTAAAGTCCGTCACCGCTAGGAATCCTGCTGGTGCAGCCTCCTCATGGAATCTATATGTTCCAGGCTCTAGCTGGATCTTTTTGCTAGCTGTGGTGCTTGTCCACTCGCTAACCTTCTGTGTTCCCTTGTAGATTTCAATCTGGGCTCCAGCAAGCTCTGTACCACCGAGCTTTACCTTACTGAATTCCACTTCCTTGGTTGTTGGCTGCGGCTGCGGCTGTGGCTGTGGTGTATTTGGCTGGAAGTGGCCGCTTAACAAATTCTGATAAGCATTATCTTTTGACCTATAAATGTCGAGTTTCGTTCCCGCAGGAATTGCAGTAGTACTATTAACTAAATCGTTAAATGCATTTTTCTCATTTTCAGTAAAATTGTTACCACTTGTGTCTCTTGCTGGCATATTGAAAGTGTCAGTATAATACCATACAGCATACTGTGTTATCTGTCTAAACTGACCATCTGTTAATCCATATCGCTCTTTTATTCCCGATTTGTTGTTAGGATAACCGTTATAAATTACTCTAACTAATCCATTATAAAGATCCTGACCGGTAACTCTTTCAGTATCAGCAAGTTCTTCAAACTTTGCAGCTGTTCCAAGTTCCTTTGTATATAAAGTCTTTCTCGGTGAAAAAGAGCTTTCAGGAAATGATCTATGATCATTGAAGCAATATGCTACATCGCCCTTATCGTTTGAGCCGTTTGGTCTAACGTAGATTGGGTTTTTAAGGTGATCACTAGCCGGATACTCTCCCGATTTTGTATACGCTTGATATATATCTTCAGCGTGAACTTCTGTAAACGGACTAGAAATAAATGGAATCAATACAATAGATACCATCAGCACTGTTACTATTATAGGATTCCTCAACTTATTGATTATTCTATTCATCACAGTCCTCCTCTTGGTCTTGTTATTCAGGCGGATTATATAATGGAATCTATAAAATTTCAACAATTTTTTATTAATTATAGAATGGTTGTCTAATAATAATGCTACAGATTATTCTTTTTTTCAATTCCGATTCCTTCCGCTGGTTTTGGTATCCTGTTTAAAACTGTTCTGCTACTAACCTTAATCAAGCTACTTAAAGCAGTCATAAGTTCTGTTCTTTTTTCCTTTGGCAGCTTAACCAGACCTTTTATAATAATGCCTGTATTCTTGAAAAGGCTATCGCTAAACTCATAAAACGTCTCAGCTTCTGTCTCCTCAATCATTGAAAATACAGTAGATACAATCGATAGTCTCGTTTCATCGTCAATCTTCTCTAGCCATGAACCAAGTGCCACATCAACAAAGTTTCCGAATGCATCCAGCTCTGCCTCGACAAAACTATCCTTTTTTACTTTCCATGTCATAGCGTCATGCTGATATAGACCGAATGCATCGCTCTCGATAACTTTCTGCTCACTTTCATTCGCAAGCAGTTGTCCAATCATCGATGTTTGAGGAACAATCGTACAAATCTTATTTACAATAGCTTGATATTCACTTGACTTAATTACCTCATCTCTAAATCCCGGACCATCGTTGTTATATACACGGCTGATACGATCTTGGACCACCTTGTCACAAAACGCAGAAGCAAACATAGCAAAATTTCCCCCTTTCGAGTGACCGCCTACTATCAGCTCACCTTCTAGGAGTTTCGATACTTCATTTAAGTATTTAACAGCTTCCTTTGCACCTTCAGTATCTGCCATAAAAGTCATCAGAAAATCTTCTTTCCAGCCTATAATGGTGCTGTCCGTACCTCTAAAAGAAATGTAGTTCGTTCCATCGGGAAGTATGAATGTAACCGCTGCAAATTGCTTTACCTTCTCCTTATCGATATCTTCCGCATAGTGAACAACTTTCGTCCCTTTGAATCGGTCAGCTTGCACCATCTCTTCTAACAGCAGTGCTACACGCTCAGTGAATTGCTTGCTCTCCCTAATCTCGTCTAGCGAGTGGTTTTTGCAAAAAAGCTCAAATATTTCCTCAAGTGTATAAGACTCATCAGAATTAGCAAAAAACTCACCGAAATCTATATACGCCAGACACGACAAGATGACGTTATCTATATCGTTAAATGGCGAAATTTTGAGGCTTACATCATTTCGCCATTTTAAGTAATCTAGTAAAACCATTAGAACTCCTTTACTTCATCGAATACATTTATAAGTTCATCCTTATTAACAGATAATTCATCAGGTATCAGATTTAAAATTTCCTCTAGTGCCTGGAATATTTCATCCCTTTCAGTGGTATAGATAAAATTTTTTCTTTTATCCATCTTGTTAAAGCCCAAGGTATACTCTCTCACTAAAGCCTCTATTTCCTTTATTAAGTCATTATCTGGATCTGCTATTAGTTTAACCATAGCTGACCTAGTCTTTCTATATATCGTGGCCGCTTTCTTTGCAACACCTTGTGGTATATTTTCGTCCCCATCCCATGAGCGAAAAGGATTATCAAGATTCTGTGCGAGCCATTCTTCTTTTCTTGGCTTGGTTATCCATAGGTCGAGTCCGGCATCTTTATGTTTTTTGTAAAGCTTTTTTACTTCCTTAGCAGCATCTTCTGGGAGGCTATTCATCCATAATCTGTATAGTTTTTTTAAATCATCTGGTCTTGGCACCTCACGGGCTGTAAATCCGAAGATGTCCATAGTTGTTAGGACTTCTAATTCACTAAATTTCGACAGTTTTCCAAAATTTATTATCTTACCAGGTTTACCCCACAGCCTTAGCTCCTTAAGCTTCGGATGTTTTCTATAAATATCTTCAATATCAATCTTTGTTACTGCTGTCACATGGAGTGCATTTAGTTCCTCTAAGCCTTCAAGTTTAGGAACTGTTTCATCACATTTTAAAATCAAATATTTACCGGCATCGCGAGCCTTTATCTTGCAGCACGCCTTTACTTGGCCGGTTAAAGAAATCATGTTCAAATCTTCATTTAGCACTAGCTCATCAAGTCCTGTCATATCAACCGTGAGCCTATGTATAGAAGTTTTTGAGAAGTCAAGCTTCGATTTACCATGATTTTCAATTACAAATTCTCTAATAAAAGGATTAGCATTTAAATATTCAAATAAGTTCTTATGCCATCTTGTCACAGTCAGAGATGAAAGGCACGGAAACACCCTTAGATGTAACGCATCATCAAAATCATGCCAATTATCATTTTCGTTATGGGTTCGTATCCTTCGTCTTTTGCCCGCAAACTCCACAAATTCATCACTTGCATTTGCTTTCTTAAAAGCATCTCGCTGATCTTTAGGAATTTTTTCCCATATAAACTGATTATATACTTCATGCCCATTACTCCAGCTACCATAAGTGTCTGTATCATCATTATTAATTGGTGCGAGATTGCCAATGTAAATATAATTTGACGGAACACTGATATCTACTTTTTTCATATATAAAGCTCTATTCCAGTACATGTAATCGATATAAAGCGGTCTCACCGCAGCAAAATCATCCAGTTCAGGTAGTTTGTCACCGAACCAGTCAAGTGACAATATAATAGCCTGCGGATTTTTACCGCTGTCATCTATCTTTGTTACTTGGCAAGCAGTATATCTTTTGAAAAGCTCATTGTAAACGCAGTAAATATCTCCAGCCTTTGCTATCATGTATATCTCCTTCTGTTAATTCATATAATTATATAATTTGTCTAGCAGCTTTTTGAATGATCCGCACTCTTTACGCGGAACAGCATCGCTGGTCTATGTCCATATCCCTCAATTACCTCTCCAGTTTCTTCAACGTAATCAGAAGCCTTCCTTCTGAAATTTGCAGACAGAAACTTTTTATCAGTCACTTTTTCAATAGTGCTCTGTAGCTGTGCTAAGGTAAATGACTCTGGCAATAAATCAAACGCAATTCTAAGGTCGTACTCCATCATATCTCTGAGCTCGAGAAGTGACTGAACTATGATTTTAGCATGATCGAATCCCAGCTCACCGCTGTCTACTATCTGATAGCTCGATACGTGGTTGTGGCCTTTTCTTGTTGATTTCTCTGACACAATTGCTTTAATCTCAATATTCTCATCACCTTTTATATTGCTATCGGAAGAAGCACTGTCAAAAGATAAGGTGAGAGTGTGTTTAATCATTTTAGTTGTGCTTGTAGAATCATCAGACGAAGTATTATCACTCTGAAGCTTTACGCAAAACCAAGCTGCATCCCACGCATCAGTATCCGCCCTTAGTGAGCAGTTTTCCGCATTAATTAGAGATATGAAGCTATTTGATATAATCCAGCCTCTAGGGTCTCTTTTGGCTTCTGAGTACACCCCTGCTAGGTGTAAAAATGTATTCTCTACGCCTGTTTCCTCAAGGAGTTCACGCTTTGCAGTTTCCTCGATGGTTTCACCTGGTCGTAAAAAACCACCGGGGAGCGCCCAAGCACCTTTGTACGGAAATTGAGATCTCTTGATAAGCAAAAGTTTAAGCTCTCTATTTTCCAGCTTCCTAATATTACTTTGCTCCCCATCCCGCATTACGGCAAACGCAACTATATCAGTGGCAACTGATGGACGTTCAAATTGCTCAATATTGTAATTCTCGAGGTATTCCCTCTCTTCAGAACTATTTATATCGTATGTCATATAGGTCATCTCCCGCTAACCAATTACTCTTTCCGTTACTATAATTTCAGTTCTTAAGTAATTAATTATTAATTATATAGTATCAATTTTAGGATCAAACATAGGCATGAGTTTCAATTTAAATAAATTCTGTACATGCTTTCTATCTATAATTTCTTTCTTTTCCAAGTCGGTAATCTCGCCTGTCCTAATGTATACATCCAGCATTTCATAAGTGAACCCGAGGTTATCTTCATCGGTTTTTCCACACAGACCATCGATAGGCACTTTGTCAATTAGCACATCTGGCAAATCTAGCAGACGACCAATTTGCTTAACCTCCGTTACAGTCAAATTAGACATAGGACTAAAATCACCAACTGAATCACCATACCTAGTTGAATAACCAACCCAATCTTCTGAAAGATTACATGTATTAACAACCCTACCATTCATGCTTTGACTTATCGCATATACCGTCGACATTCTAATCCTAGGAGGGAGGTTTTCTCTTGTCTGCTTGGAAATATCTAAGGTTAAACCGTTCTTCTCACCTTCTTCAATTCCATTAAGCACACCATCCACGGCTGACTTGATATTAATTTCGATGCTCCGTATTCCTAAATGATTCACTAAAAGCCTTGCCATTTCGATATCAGCTTGCTCGCCATTTGGCATAAGCACGCCTATTACACGGTTCCTACCAAGTGCCTCTACACATAGAGCTGCCGCGATGGAACTGTCTTTTCCACCTGATATTCCAAGTACTGCATTACAGCCTGGTCCATTCTCATCGAAGAACTGACGAATCCACGTAACCACTTCATGTTTTGTCTTCTCTGCATCGAATCTATATTCCATCATAATCATATCCTTTTAAAATGTCACAAAATTATTATTATAATTTACCGTTAAAATTCACCTTTATGTAGCACCGCTCTTATTTCCGCTAGAGTCTGACTTACTGTAAGTTTACCATCTTTGAAAACAGAAATTAATTCGTTCTTAGGATTTCCGCATACTTCTTCCCAAGTATATTCATCCTTGTAACTAAGCTCGCCATTATCATCCTTAAACACAGCGCAGCAGCCCTTCTGTGACCGCTTGAATCCACCGTCCTTAGGATTCTTGAAAATAGGATATGGTTTTCCCTCAATCTCGCAGTAAGTAGCTTTAATGCACGAGCTGAAAGTATCTCGTGTAAACGGTTTCAGTACTCCATCTTCTTCGATGCACTGCATTGAAAACGAACCGACACCTAGCGCGACATTAGAACAAGCAAATCCATTTTCCTCGAGAATTCTATAGACCTCTTCGCATCTTTGAACGGTTATCGAGTCACCGTAAATTGCTTTCACATGAGGGTCAAGAACCTTGTATCCCTTGCTGTTTATAGTTCCACCAAACTGCTCCCACAGCTTGAAGACAGTTTTAGTTACGACTTCGACGCAGTCCCCCGAATCGCCTCTCATGAGCATGCAACCGTTATGTGCCATGATTTCAGGCTTTAATTCAGGAAGCACATTATCGATGATATTCCAGTAGTCGTATGAATCTAATACAGCACTGAAGCTTGTATTTGGATATATCTCAGTAAGAAGCCTTCTGAGCAAAGTTATTTCATCACCATCTATCGCATAATTGCTACACATAACCGAATGCTCGGTACTTGGGCTTCCAAACGCTACAGGGGCCTTCGTACAGTCACAATTGTAGTTAGCCTCGAGGTACGGGATAGTCGGAACAGTGGCGGTGTTAAGGAACGACAAGCACCAGCCAGCGCCAGCCTTCACAGCAGATTCAACAGATTCTTCACCTCTGAAGTCAAATGCCCCTAGAGCTCTCGCACGAGGAATATTATCATCACATGTTTTGTCGTAATATTCATTTACAATCTGTCTATACGTATATCCGACAGTTGCAGCGATCATAGGATGCCAGCTTTCGGCAGATATTAAGCTTTCAAGCGACTGAGGAAGCCATGCAAAGTCTGGGTGTGTATTAGTAATTCCGAACATAGGCACATGCATTGGAACTAATGTGCCTTCTGGTAGGGCCACAATCTCAATTGGCAGGTACCCAAGATGATGTAGCTCTTCCACTTTTTCTATTTTATAAGCTTCACTACCAAGGGCGTTATCCATAATCCTTTTATAATCTTCGATTACTTCATCAAAAGGTCTTCCAAAGAACTCCTCATTAAAGTAATCAATTAAATAGTTCTTAATAAAGCCTTGAAGTCCAAACATTACAACCTTGTCCCATCTCTTTACGCGGCTCATCCTCGGTGTAAAATATGAAACGGACTTTGTTATTCCTTTAGGTAGCATTTCGGCATGTACAGCCTTGTAAAAATCTATAAGCAGCATAGGATTTATCTTATTCGCACACATGATGAACTCCTCTCTAATACTCCTTTACAACCTTAACTGGTCCCTTATTCTGGAAGCGATATATGCTATTGGTTGTATAAATATTTCTAACGAGCCTACTCCTAATCATATCGCCTTCCCAAACTGAATTTTCGAGGTGGGACACATATAGATCAATATCGGCAGCACCCATAGCTTTTAAAGCTTTGGCACTATGTAAAAACGTTCCGCCCCTCGAGCAAATATCGTCGATAATAAGGATGTTTTTGCCTGGAACTGCATCGATTTCTCCAAGCACTTCAAGCTCCAATATCTCCCCTGATCTCCAGTCACGATTCTTCATTCCGAACACATAAGGAATATCACACTTTGATGCTATGTGAGAATACCTTTTCATTGCTCCCTCATCTGGAAAAAACAGAATGGTATTTCCGTCACTATTCATGGTTTCAAGTAGATTTAAGATAATATCCGTCGGTTCAATAATCGAGATGTTGTCGATTAACGCAGTACTGACATTTGAATGTGGGTCAAGTACCTCCACGCTGTCGAATTTAAAATCATTGATAAATTCAGCAAAATACTTAAGCGTGAATACTTCATCGGAGTTTTTTACCCTATCCATTCTTGCGTTTGGAATATAAGGCATGAATAGTTCAATTTTCTTGACTCCATGAGTTCTCAGGTGCTTCACCAGGAAAAAAATTCCCATGTACTCTTCATCATTATCATAAAGCCAAGTGATTTTGGTACTTTCATTATCAGCTAAGTATTTTATAAGCATAGTTCCGTCTGGAAAATGCTTCATATCAATTTTTTTATCATTTATACGGATCATTTAAGTTCTCCCATTATTAATTAACTTATGGAAAAATGAATGTGGTTTTTCTATTCGCCGATTACGTTTACCTGACAGCATCTCATGGTGGTCAATGCAGACACATGTGTCTCTGGTGTTACTCCTGCACAGCAGCGTGCGTCTACAGTAACATCAATTTCTGGAAATGCTGCTTTAATTATAAGTGCGTTAGATACTACACATATATCTGTACAAAGTCCGATAATTTCAACATCTTCAAAATCAAATTTATCCCAGTCAGTGTATCCGAAGCTCGGTTTATTTATATAGGTAGCACCTTCGACATAAAGCTCTTCCGGAATTTTCCAGCCTTCAGTCTCCTCGATGCAGTGCTCTACTGGGAGATGCCTACCCTCGTTCGTCTCAAGATAGTTTTGCTTATGGGTGTCTCTCGTAAAAATTATTTCATCACCTCTAGACTTATATTCAGCGATCTTATTCTTAACATTTTGAACTATGTCCACTGCTTCTTTCGTACCTAATGCTCCATCAATAAAATCCTTCTGCATGTCTACAACAATCAATGTTTTTTTCATGGTATTCACCTCATCTCAACTTATTATCATTTTGATAATATCTTTATGCTCATAACTTAACATCATTTGGATAATAAGTCAATATTATATAGTGATTTAACGAAATAATTATATACATAAATATAATCAATCATGAAATATGTTGACTCGCACAGATTTCAATGTTAATATTGTAAAAATTTACAAACCGTTGAGGGAGAATAGTAAGCTTAGATGCGGCAGAAGAGAGATTTGCAGATGGTGTGATTGCAGACTGTATGCGCTTTGCTGAATGGCCTCCCGAGGGCAAACTGAACGAGTTTAATATCTAGACTCTATTAGGGGCGACGGAGAAGATACTTCGTAAACAATATCTGCATATGTTAGTATGCGAAGGAGTGGGCGTTTTTTTACGTCAATGCCGGGTGGCACCGCAGGAGATTCAACTCTTGTCCCAGCAATTTGGGGACGAGAGTTTTTTTTATTGCTTTCTTTCACACTTCGCAAGATTAGATGAGATGACAAAGGAGAGTAAAATGTCAAACAACACAAACAATAGCGCAATACCTTATAAGATTTATTTGCAAGAAAATGAGATGCCAACACACTATTACAATGTGAGAGCTGATATGAAAGATAAGCCCGCTCCACTTGTAAATCCAGGTACTGGAAAGTCGGTAACCTTCGATGATCTGAAACCTATGTTTTGCGATGAGCTTATAGAACAAGAGTTAAATGATACCGATAGATATATCGAGATTCCGGATGAGATAAGAGACTTTTATAAGATGTATAGACCTTCCCCTCTCGTACGTGCTTACTGCCTTGAGGAGAAACTAGAGACCCCTGCCAAGATTTATTATAAGTTCGAGGGAAACAACACTAGCGGAAGTCATAAGCTTAACTCAGCAATAGCACAGGCTTACTATGCTAAGAAGGAAGGTCTCAAAGGCGTCACAACCGAGACTGGTGCTGGCCAGTGGGGAACTGCCCTATCCATGGCTTGCTCTTACCTCGGTCTAGACTGCAAGGTGTACATGGTTAAGGTTTCATATGAACAGAAACCATTCCGCCGTGAGGTTATGAGGACTTATGGTGCATCGGTTACACCGTCTCCTTCTGAAACTACAGAGGTAGGTAGAAAGATACTGAGCGAGCACCCTGGAACTACAGGAAGCCTTGGCTGTGCGATTTCCGAGGCAGTAGAGGCGGCTACGACAAGTGATGGATACAAGTACGTACTAGGAAGCGTGTTAAATCAGGTACTTCTACACCAAAGTGTAATTGGTGAAGAAGCTATGACCGCAATGAAGAAGTACGGTATCAAGCCAGATGTAATTATCGGATGCGCTGGCGGCGGTAGCAACTTAGGCGGTCTCATGTCACCATTCATGGGCGAAAAGCTTAGAGGAGAGGCAGACTACCGCTTCATCGCTGCTGAGCCTGCATCCTGCCCTAGCCTTACAAGAGGTCGTTATGCTTACGATTTCTGTGATACAGGACATGTATGCCCAATGGCAAAGATGTACACGATTGGCAGTGGCTACATCCCTGCACCTAATCACGCAGGCGGACTGCGCTACCACGGTATGAGCCCGATCGTTTCTGAGCTATATCACCAGGGCGAAATCGAGGCTGTAAGCTATACACAGACGGAAGTCTTCGAAGCTGCTCGCGACTTTGCCAGAGTTGAAGGCATACTCCCTGCTCCAGAGAGCAGTCATGCTATTAAGGCAGCTATCGATGAAGCTCTAAAGTGTAAAGAGACTGGCGAAGAAAAGACCATTCTGTTTGGACTTACTGGAACTGGTTACTTTGATCTCTATGCCTACGAACAGTTTAACGATGGCAATATGACTGACTACGTACCAAGCGACGAGGAAATTGAAGCGAGCCTAGCTACACTTCCAAACATCGAGGGTTAGCGCTTCTACCTATATTAAATATTCATATATTTTCAAAACGCCTCCTAAGATTAGCAATAATCTTGGAAGGCGTTTATATATATTCTGTATTCTAGATTGAAAACTACCTATTATAATTTTGAGCTTCCAGGTCTATTTCACCAACAGTCATGCTTGTACGAACATCCGGATTTTCGTTAAACCTTTTAGTGAGCTCTTCTATGGCAGTTATTTTAAATTCATCACTTGTCTTTTGCCTATAATAATCAAAGCAGTCATAGGTTCCACTGCAGCAATCTCCCCAATCGGATAAATATCCGATAACTTCAAATAAGCTATCGTTATATTTTTCAAATCGCTTCGTCGCAGTACTCTTTAAATACCCGGAAATACAGTATACAAAGGAATAATAGTAGGCTGGATCACGAAATGAATTGTATTCCTCACTATGAAAGCTCGGATCGATAATCCTCGCCTTTCGCACATCGTCAATACTTGGTTTTCTTGACATTTTAATATCTGTCTGTATATAAGAATAGTATGTTTCCTTGTCGTAAAATTTGCCATCTACAGAGATTAATGCACCATACCTTCCATCCTCGTATTGAAATACCATTACTGCCCCATTTCTGTATTTACTTTCCACAGGAATGGGTGGAGCAACCCTCTTTTTCGGTTTTTCTTTTTTGACGCTGATTTTTTTAAGGAATTTCTCTAAGTGTGCAGTCCTCTGCTTAATGAACGACTTGTCAGCACCAAGTTCTTCAAGAACAGCCAAATCCTCTTTGCTCTCTATGACTTTCTCTATATCAGATAAAAACGATTCATCTAATTGCCCTACTTCCCACATACATTGCGCAAGAGCAAACATTACGTTAAATCTATCTTCATCATCTATGTCTAAAAGCAGGTCTTTCTTTATATCCTCAGGCTCTTCTCCCTGATTATACCTTTCAAAAAATTCATCTTTGGTGTCAAGAGATGTATCGTTACCAAAAATGCTTGCGCTCCATGTACCCATAGCATTCTCCCCTTATCCTTTTATTCTAAGCCAATGAATCACTTAAATCTTACAACAATAAAAACAGTAATTGGCAATATTTCACATCAATGATTTTACTTAACACATCTCACTCGATATCAAATTCAACCTCAAATTTAGGATTCTTCAAATTCGGAAACCCGTATTTTTCTACAAAACAGATTTAATCCAGCCCCATACTTGCTTAGAAAATTTGGATTCATCAACTTCCTCGGCTAGCACTAGTGTTATCCTATTTAGCTTTGATGAATATTGCTTATTAATCATCAATAAAAACGGACCTTCTCCAGAAAGTTCATCTGTATAAAAGCCTTTTTCCTCCATTAGCTGAAACATCTCCTCATCTCGGGAAATATAAACATCTGTTGTTTCATCTTCATTATCAATAACGAAGTATGGATTCCCCCAAAACGGAATAGTTTCTTTTATTTTTTCTATAAGAGCATCCTGACTTTTATCAGTATATAAGATGTAATCAACACCTGTAATCATAATTTTACCTATCTCATAAGATTCAGTTACATTTAAACAGTATTTCAAGCCATTTCTTTGCATTTTCGCAGCTACCATCTATTGGCGTTGTACGATTGTTTGTAAAAGCTTCCCACTGCCAATCCTCACCACCTACACACCCTATTTGGGTGTATTCGTCTAAAAACTCCTGGAATGAATTTGCCATTACATAGCTTCGCTTCCTTGCAAACTATTTTGCTTGTAGTTCCACCTAATTCGGTAACTCTGTTCTTAAAACGATTAAGTCTCTCTAATATTATCTCTTTTGTGATGGTGTTCATAAGCTAAGTTCCTTCGGATATTTACTAAAACATTTCATTGAAATTTATATTGATCTATACCGACTTCGTTTCAGGTAATTTTAAACCATATTCTGAAGTAAACCTCTCTTTTTCAGAGCTTATTTCCTTCTTTTGTTGCAAATACACTTTTAGCTCTATTTCTCCCTTATGTCTTTGCTCAGTTAAGTTTTTCTCTCTCTTCTCTATCTCAAGATATGAAAATATAGTGAAAAACGATGCGCCTGGATTCATCTTTTTGAGCCTTGAATATTCCACAACGTCATACGGCAAATCAAACATCTTAATCATAGGTGTAACTTTGATAAAGCACCTGTTTAAGTTATTTTTCCCAAATTCCTTTTCTAACATCTCCCATTGCTCATTTGGCAGAACGCAAAATGAGAGAGTATCATCTTCAGCACTGTCGACAAGCAGGCGAATCGAAAAATCATCTTT
>ERZ773074.222-NODE-222-length-26020-cov-2.998074_pt1 | contig 26020 bp, 24 predicted proteins | sample MGYA00580615_ERZ773074 | MGnify/ENA primary metagenome ERZ773074 (study PRJEB29015, sample SAMEA2738126) | human oral metagenome | biome: human oral; feature: human-associated habitat; material: saliva | place: China | collected 2160 ...
ATTCTGCACATCCGAAAGCTGTACTCGGATCTTCCCCCAAACACTGTTTTCTCTTTCAGCCATACTTCCTCCTTGTGCCCTAAGATTCATGAGTAGTATACCTAGAATACTATCTTTCTTCAAGGAAGAAATGTAAATTCACTTTCTTATTTTTGATTATTTTCATTAAATAATTAATATCACTTTTTTCTCCATTCCTTATCCAATCTATCTCTTGTGCATCCGGCAATTTTAACCCCTTCTGCTTGCAGTTCCACTTTCTCCATTTATGCTATTTCGAAACGCCCCAAGCGTCTTCCCGCAAACGGTCCGGGATTTAGTCTTGAATAAATCTTTTCTTTTCCTGTATCGTCTATGAGTGCTACGCAAAAGATATTTACGTCTTTTCCTTCATAAAACTGCCCATCTGTTAATCCTTCAAAAAAACTGTCTCCAATATATTTCAGTTTCATAACCTTTTTCCTCCCCCTATCTCCCTCTTTGAAATCCATTTCAAGAAAAATTAAATAATAAATCGCAATATTTTCCAATAAAATAAGTATGTTTTTGTACAAAAAAATACGAAAAAGAAGTTTTATTCTTCTTTCCCGTATTTTCTTCTAAAGTGATGAACGTCTAAGTATAGTAATGACCTTCCCCTTAATTTCTTTTTTATTTACAGCTCCGAAAAGACGACTATCCTTTGCTCCGGAACGCATATCCGCCATAATAAAGTATTCGTCGTCCTTTAATGTAATCGGATATCTTACCGCCTCCGTATCATAAGGTCTCGTATCATAGAAAATACCGTCTTCAATCTGTAAATTACCGTTAATCATAAGTCCGCCTTCGTCCGGAATATTAATGACATCACCCGGCTGACCGATAACTCGTCCTACAAATTGCTTTCCATCCTTTTGATAAACCAAAACATCGGAAGGCAGTATTTTGTCCTCTAAACGATAATAAAGCATAAGATCTCCTGCACTGAGCTTCGGTTTCATATCATCGTTTTTCACCGGTGAAATCCCAAAGATGATAAAAAACATGACATAAATCAAGCCTGCCATCAATATAAGATGGGATATAAAAGAACGTACATCCGACATCTGTCGATAAAAGGCTCTCTTTTTCCGGATTACATCCAGTGGAAGCAGAGCTTTCCTTTCTTTCCTTGTCTTAGCCATTCACGCCTTCTCCTTTGTATGTCGCTATTCCGGAAATATCATTTCTCCCACCGTCTCCTGTCCTATCCGAAAGACGGTTTTTCATAAGTGAAAGTCTCTTTTCCAACTCTGCAATCTTCTCGTCCCTCTCCTTAATCCTTGCTTCATAGGAAAGTTCCTGTGCATAGAATACAGAACGGTATTCACTGTCCAAGTCTTCCAGTTTCTTCCACATGGAGGCAGGCTGGATTCCGAAGAGTCCCTTTCGAAAATGCATTTTCTTCATATACTCTGCTACTTCTTCCAAAGTTTTTGATGCCATATTTTCTTCCCTCTTTTCTTCATACAGAATCTGCTGCTTATCTCTACCCTGTTCCGTCTTTTTGAAATTCTTTTTCTCTCAGCCTGATACTAAGCACAATTGTATATTCTGCTATGGCAGATTCTCTGTTTTCTGTTTTTTCGTTCTCTTCTCCGTTTTTTATAGTATAGCCTGCATTTTTCTTTTTGAATAGAGATAAGCCCGGAGAACTTTCTTGCCTAATCCCCTGTTTCGATATAAGATAAGCCAAAAGCTAAGAAAGGATCATTTCTGCTTCTACATTATCCTTTCGACAAAAACTAGGCTTTTCTTAAATAAGAATCATCTCATGAAAGAATGCGTGCTGTTCCTTGTTTAGGAAAACAAGCTGAATGATAACTTAAATCGGAATTGCATTGATATTACCTGATAGATAGAAAGAAAGGACTTTTATGAAAAAATTAATCTCCTGGAATGTCAACGGGCTAAGAGCCGTGCTGGGCAAGAACTTTATGGAGGATTTTCAAAAACTGAATGCGGATATTTTCTGCTTACAGGAAACTAAATTACAGGAAGGACAAATCCATCTTGATTTACCCGGTTATTTTCAATACTGGAATTATGCGGTAAAAAAGGGCTACTCCGGCACTGCCATTTTCACAAAAGAAGAACCTCTATCCGTGCAATATGGAATCGGAGTCACGGAGCATGATCAAGAAGGACGCGTCATTACTTTGGAATTTAAAGACTATTATTTGATTACCGTCTATGTACCGAATTCCCAAAATGAATTAAAGCGTCTTCCCTATCGTATGGAATTTGAAGACGCTTTCCTAAACTATATTTTAAATCTGGAAAAGAAGAAACCCGTGATTTATTGTGGTGATTTAAATGTCGCCCACGAAGAAATCGACCTGAAAAATCCGGATACCAACCACTTAAGTGCCGGTTTCTCCGATGAGGAAAGAGCGAAGTTTTCAAGGGTACTCTCAAGCGGTTACCTCGACTCATTCCGTCATTTTTACCCGGATAAGGAAGAAGAATACAGTTGGTGGAGCTACCGCACCAAAGCCAGAGATCGGAACGTAGGTTGGAGAATCGATTATTTCGTAGTTTCCGTAAAACTGAAGGATAAGCTCCTGTCCGCGTCCATCCATCAGGAAGTGATGGGATCCGACCACTGTCCAGTAGAGATTACCTTGGATATATAGAATGAGAGGTTTTTATGCAATTACAATGTGATGTTCATACCCATACGATATACTCCCGGCATGCCTATGCCACCATTTTGGAAAATGTACGTGCCGCAAAGGAGGCAGGGCTTAGCCTTTTAGGATCTACGGACCATTTTTCCTCTATGCTTTATCCTGATTATGAAAATATTCGCCACTATCAGTATCTCTGTGTCAGTCATACCTGGCCAAAGGAAATCGATGGCGTACGACTTTTGCAGGGCTGTGAGGTGGATATTGTGGACCTCGCAGGAAATCTTTTCGGCTATGACATTCCCATTGCAAAGAATATAGACGGCGATTTTTACACAGATAAAAAGACTCTTTCTTTATATGAAAGAGTCACCAGAAAAATGGACTATGTAATTGCCTCTGTACATCGTCACAGCTTTGCAGATGCTGCAACACCGGCAGAATGCACGGAGCTGTATTGCAATGCCCTACAAAATAAAAAGGTACTTATCTTGGGGCATATCGGTCGATCCGGTCTTCCCTTTGAAATTGACCCCGTCCTCCTTGCCGCAAGGGATCTCCATAAATTGATTGAAATCAACGAGCATTCCTTAGATGTCCGTAATCACTGCGGAGAACGTTGCAGACAGATCCTAAAGCGATGCGCAGAGCTTTCGGTCCCCATCTCCGTTTCCAGCGATGCCCACTTTGCCACGGCAATCGGTAAGTTTGACAAGGTAAATAAAATGCTTGCGGAGATTCATTTCCCTGAGGAACTAATCGCAACAAGGTCAAAGGAAAGTTTCCTAAGTGCCATGAAAATGGCAGGCTTATAACAAAAAAGGGGCTGTAAAAAATCGAAATAATAAAGGAATTCTTTGCAATATAGGTCTGAATGCGGGGGTAGTCTGAGCCCGTCGGTACTTGCGAAAAACAAGAGAAACGCAGTTTTTCGCTTAGTATCCGTTACGTGGCGAAGCTAGCGAGAGCGTGCCCCAAATTCAGACCTATATTGCTTAGAAAATTATTTTGATCTTTACAGCCCTTTTTTATCCTAAAAATGCTTCTTCCGGAATGCTTCGGCATTCTCTTCAATCTCTGAAATTAGAGCCACGCGCTCAGCATGTCTTCCCCCCTCAAATTCAGCAAGAAGGAAACTGTCTACAATCATTTTAGCCAGTTCAATACCGGTCACTCGTGCACCGAGGCAAAGTACATTGGCATCATTATGTCTTCTCGCCATCATTGCGGAATAGGGTTCTGTGCAGGGAAATGCACGAATTCCCTCTACCTTATTGCAGGATAGAGATATGCCGATTCCCGTTCCGCAGATAGCAATGCCGAAATCCGCCTTCCCTTCGGCAACAAGGCTTGCCACTTGAAAGCCGGCAAGCGGATAATCATATCGTTCCGAACTATCCGTTCCTACGTTAATGATTTCTATCCCCTGCTCCTCCAGATACTCTTTCAGCTCCAGCTTCATTTCTACTGCGGCATGGTCATTTCCCATGGCTATCTTCATGATTTTTTCTCCTTTTTTGTCACTTCTACTCATTTCCTGCTAAATCGTAAACGCTCTATTCATTCTATATCCTACGAAAGCAAGAGAAATGAGCTCTTATACCGCTTTCATGCGAAACTTTTTTTGTTCTTTTTCATTTTCCGCTAAGGAAATATCCGCACCCAAGCCACGGAGCTTCGCTTCAAAATGCTCATAACCTCTTTGAATATAACCGATTTCATGAACCACCGTGATCCCCTCTGCCGCAAGGCCTGCAAGCACCAAAGCGGCTCCGGCACGAAGATCCAGTGCATTCACGGAAGCTCCTCCAAGGCTCTTCTGACCCTCTATCACGGATACATTTCCTTCTACCTTTATTTTTGCGCCCATGCGGGTAAGTTCATCCACATATTTGAAACGATTTTCAAAAATAGACTCGGTCACTACAGAGTTTCCGGAGGCTAAAGCCAGGGTAACGGAAATCTGCGGTTGCATATCTGTAGGGAATCCCGGGTAAGGCAATGTCTTTACATCTGTAGACTGCTGCTCAAGCTTTCCGATAACTCGAATGCTCTCATCGTACTCTATGATGGTATTCCCCATCTCAAGAAGCTTTGCAGAGATAGACTCCATATGCTTCGGAATAACATTCTTGATGAGGACATCACCTCTTGTAACTGCTGCAGCACACATAAAGGTTCCCGCTTCAATCTGGTCGGGGATGACGGCATAGGTCGTGCCGTGAAGACGCTTCACTCCCCTAATACGGATGGTATCGGTTCCTGCTCCACGAATATTGGCTCCCATACTGTTTAAAAAATTGGCAACATCTACAATATGCGGTTCTTTCGCAACATTTTCCACGATAGTCAGGCCTTCCGCCAATGCAGATGCCAGCATAATATTGATGGTGGCTCCGACGGAAACAACATCCAAATAAATATGACTTCCAAAGAGCCCTTCTTCCGCCTTTGCTACCAAGTAGCCGTTTTCCACCTCTGCCTGTGTTCCCAAGGCACGAAACCCCTTTAAGTGCTGGTCGATTGGACGCTGCCCGATGGCACATCCGCCTGGAAGAGGTACTGTAGCCTCATGGTATTTTCCAAGCAATGCACCGATAAAATAATAAGACGCACGAATCCTTCGAATGTATTCATCGTCAATACTGTGCATGCTGATATTTTTTGCCTCAATTACCGCTGTATGAGCATCCACGCGATCCACCTTCGCTCCTACCTCTTTTAGGGCCTCCAGCATAACATTGACATCCCGAACATCCGGCAAATTCTCGATGGTAACTTTATCTTCAGTCAGCAAGGCACCGGCAATGATTCCCAGTGCCGCATTCTTTGCTCCTCCTATAGTAACCTCTCCACGAAGGGGATTGCCCCCTCTCATGATGAAAACTTCATTCATGATAGACCTCAACTTATTTTATATTCCAAGACACTTTAAAGCATCTTCCCTTTTCTACTCTTTTTTTACAACAAAAAAGGACATCCCTTCTGTAGAATGTCCCATGATTATAGTGCCTTTTAAGAAAAAGTGCAAGAAAATAAGTTCTTAAGACCTCTATCCCTTGAACTCTTTCAAGAGTTTCGGAAGTTCGGATAAACCTTGAATCTTAGCTGCATACTGTTTCGGACTTCCAAAGCCGTAAGCAGCAAAGATAAAGGCAATCCCGGCCTTTTCTGATGATTCTCTATCCAGTTCCGTATCCCCCAGGTAAACGGTTTTTTCCTTAGAAAGCTTATTTCGTTCCATAAGCAAAGAGATATTTTCCGCCTTGGATTTTCCGGTATTTCCAAAGCACTCTATATCCTGAATGTCCTTCCCCTCTCCCAAAGATAGCTTAGCTGCGCTAAGCATTGCCTCTATATAACCGGACTGACAGTTCGAAACAATATATAGTTTTTTTCCATTCTCCCTCAAGCTCTTAAGGCAGGTAAAAAAATCAGGATAAAATCTTCCCGGATGCTCCGCAAGATAGACATTTTCATAGTTCATGGCATAACACATGATTTCTTCCCGCTTTTCTTTGGATAAATCCGGAAGAAGTCCCTCTCCAATCTGCTCCATAGTAAGCCCCATATAGCTTTCCAGATCAGAGGCATGGACTACCTTATCCTTGGTCTCCGGAAAACGGGAAAATGCCTCCGTCCAAGACTCTGCCACCTCTTGTACAGCATCCCATATTGTACCGTCCACATCAAAGATCACTGCCTCTATACTCATATTCTTCCCCCTTCACTTGCCTTACTCTTCTCCAACAATTTCTTTCCAGTACTTTTCCCCCTGGAAAATGCTCTTGCAATAGCAGTCTACCAATACCTTTCTAAGCGGTTCTGCCACTTCCAAAAGCTCCAAAGACCTCGGAATGAAATATAAGGCATCGGCAATGTCCTGTGCCATTTTCTTTGCCAAAGATTCATCCTTCATCCGAAGCAGTCCAAAAACCGTAGAAGAATAACTCTTATCCTCTACACAGGTTTCTATCCAAAAGGAGGCAAAAGCTTTCCACTCCGCCACCTTGCAAAAATCCTGCAAGCTCTCCTTCTCCGTGGTCGGCGCATTTCGATCCGTTTCTCCGGTATACTTTACTTCCTCTTTCTGCTCTATTTGATTCTCATATCGCTTTTTTTCTTCCGGAAAATCAAAGATCTCCAGTAATTCCTTCAGTTCTTTCTTTTTCGACTTTTTGTTCCAAAAGTAAATACCTGTACGTCCACTAATTAAGATGCTCATCCAAGCAAACATATACTTATCCAAACAAGGATTATCATTTCTGAAAAATCCACCGCTTTCTGCCCTTTTCTCTTCGAGTAGAGGATGCCTATTTCGAAGGAGCAAAAGCCTGTATCCTTCGATTCGCTTTTCCTCTAAAGTATTTTCCGCATTTTTCTCCTCTCGCTCCAGGCTTTTTATTTTTTCCAATACAAGGGCTTCTCTTTTTTTCGGGTCTCTTTCCTCATAAAATGCCTTCGGCCAATCTGAAAAAGGATCCTTTTCTTCTATCATTTCTTCTTTATACAACATCCCTATACTCCTTTTCAGGGAATTCTCATCGTTTTCCCTTTCTTTGGTTCATGGTTCATTCATATTTTGTTATCACATTGTTTACAGCATAAACATAGTTTATTCATGCTTCTTTTTTATACTTACTTCCAGATAACGAGATAAACGTTATTCATTTAATAGATTTTTTTCATAATACTCGGCAGGAGCATCCTCACGGTTGCTCCTGCCTCCTCCCTTTTATGGGGTATTTTCTTTCTTCCTTTTCTCGTACTGCATAAATATTTTTCTAAAAAATACGGAATTCATCCATGCTAACAATGGAAATCCCAAAATAAAAAATACCGGAACAAAGATAGGCATAAAGCGAATCAAAAAATAGACAAGAACCACCGATAAAATGTCCAGTGCGAGCATCCCAAGAGTAAACGGCAGATGGCGAATCGACATAAGAAGAGCGTGGACCATGGTCTTTTGCCAAGTATTTTCAAAACGGGAAAGTAATGGCCACACATATAAAAAAACAAAGAGCCATAAGAGTATTAATGCATCCGTAACTCCCCTTAAAACAAAGCGAAGAAGAGTGTTATTCATAAATACAGCGGAAAAAAATCGATGATCCAATATAAGGATCAATAAAATCGGAAGCAAAATCATCCAGATAATCAAGCCCTCTTTCCAGTTCTTTTTAAAAGAACGTAGAAACATTCTTATATTACCGTCATCTTCGTCCTTTACTATTTTTAATGTGCAATAATACAGTGCCGTTGTGGAAATTCCGAATGTTACTATGGGGAGGGAAAAGAGAATCCACAGCAAGTTTAAAACCATGATATCGGCAAGTCTTCCTACAAAGCGCCATATATCATTGTCATAATTAAAAAAACCTTGAAACATCTACTCCGTTCCTTTCTGTTCCTCCATATATTTTTTTGCATCCTTCAGAAAGCTGAAGCTGATAAGCAAAATAACAAAGCCAATTGGGAACGCGGCAATGATGGAGACGGATTGTAAGTTTACCATAGAACTCTCTGAAAAAACCAGTGCTAATGGGAGAAGAATCAAAAGAATAGCCCAAAAGCCCTGCACTTTTTTCCCGGGTTCCTCCCCTTCCGCAAGGCTTTTATAGCTGTATTGCGAAGCTACCAAGGCGATAGAGTCAAAGGAGGTCGCATAAAAGGCAAACATGGTAAGCAGCAAAAGCAGCAAAACAAGCGGAGCAAGCGGTAAAACCTCAAGACATTTTACAATTGTCTCGTAAAGAGACTGACTGCTCTCATAAATCTGCACTACAGGAAGCTTATGAAAGACTTCCAAGGACAAGCTGTAATTTCCCAAAACGAGGAAACTGACAAAGGTACTGCCCACTCCAAAGCCATAGCCTCCAAGAATCGTTTGTCTTATTGTACGTCCTTTGCTGATACTTCCTATAAAGAAGGGAGCGGCAACACACCATACCATCCAGTATGCCCAGTAAAAAATAGTCCAGTTTTCCGGAAAATGATTTTCTCCCATCGGATCTGTATAAGTCGCCATGGTCGGGAAATGTTCCACCATTTTCCCCAAAGCAAGAAAAGCATGCTTTAAAATAAAGTTTCCGGCTCCACCTGCAAAGAAAATATAGAGTAAAAGAGAGTAAAATAGCCAAGTACAGGCCTTTGCCAGGAAAGAAATTCCCATCATTCCCTTTAGCAAAGAGAAAGTATACACTGCACAAGTCACTACAAGAATCAACAGAGTCAGTTCTCTTGTGGAAACGCTGGGTAAAACTTTTTTCATTATTTCCGCCATAAGCGGTGTTGCTACAGAGAAAGTGGTCGCTGTACCTGCCAGAAGGGCAAATACTGCCAAAATATCAATTCCTCTTCCCAAAATGCCGTCCGTCTTTCCTTTTAAAATCGGTCTGCACGCCTCGGAATAGCGCTGTTTACTCCGCTTACGAACATGAAGCATGAAGCCGAAGGCTGCCGCAAGAACCAAGTAAAAGCCCCAAGGAATCAGACCCCAGTGAAATAGAGTATATGCTGTTGCCCATTCTTCTTTTCTTCCTAAACTCTGTACATAAGGCTCCTGCACATAAAGAATCCATTCGCAAAAGGAATAAAACATAATATCTGCCGCAAGACCGGCTGTAAACATCATACTGCCCCAAGTAAAGAAGGAATATTTCGGCTTTTCATGCGGTTCTCCGAGTACGATATCTCCATAGGGGGAAAAGGAAATATACAAAGAAAGCAGAAAGATAAACAATCCCAAACCAAGGTAATACACCGCAAATTCCGTACCTAAAAAATTACGAATTCCGCTTAAAATACGATTGGAGTTTTCCGGAAAGATAAAAAAGAAAAAGCACAAAAGCACAATGGCAATAAAGGGAATGCCACTGATTCCATAGTCTATCCTGTTTTTTTGCCCCTCTCCTCTTCCTGCCGTCTTTGTATCCCGTTTCATTTCCTCTGCTGTTTCCTGTCCGACTTTCTTTTCCCAAGCTTCCATCTTCTCCTCCTTTTTTCAGATGATTCACAGTTCAAGTTCCACTGATTTTTGTTTTTCTTTCCACTCTGCGGATTTTCCATATTTTTAGAAAGTTTCTCTCTACCGTTCTTTTTTACTGTTTAGAATCCCTTTCCTCTTCTTCCAAAAATTCTGCACAATTTTCTTTCGTCACCTTCGAATAAGGTAGTCGAATGATTTTTCGAATTCCGCCTTCTTCTCCTTTTGTTTCTTCCCCGGAAGCAAGCTGAAAAGCCAGTTGAAAGAGTGCTTTTGCCTGTCCCCGGCCATCATTATATACCGTGGCGCGAAGATTTCCTTTTTCCACTGCCCTTAATCCCACCTTTGTCCCGTCAATTCCATAAATATACGGTCGATTGTCCTTAGATACCGCAATTTTATCATAGGCGTCAATCACTCCTAAAGCCATATCGTCATTGTTGGAAATAATCAGCTCAATGCGATCCTGAAATTCGGAATAAAGCTGCATCATTTTGCTTTGTGCCTCCGCTCTGTTCCAGTTTGCAATGCCGTATCCGAGTCTTTCAAGAGGAATGGATTCCTTCATTAGAGTTCCGGTAGCATACTCTGTACGCATGATAGCATCCTGATGTCCGGGTTCTCCCTCAAAAATAATGTATTGAATCTTTCCGTCTTGATTTTTATCCACTTCAGGAGACAAAGTAACAGCCTCATTTTCACCCTCTCCATCTTCCAAAACATCTTTTGCAATCAATTCCCCTTGTAAGACACCGGACTGCTTTGCATCCGCGCCGACATAGTAGAGACGGTTCCATTGAGAGAGATCTTCTTCCACCAGCTCTCGATTAAAGAATATTACCGGTATATTTTTCTTTTTTGCCATATCGATGATTTCCGAAGGAGCTGTACGGTCTACCAGGTTAACACAGAGTACATCACAAGAATTTTGCAGCATTTCCTCAACCTGTTCATTCTGTAAGGCCTGACTTCTGGCTGCATTATAACGGGAAACGCTCACTTCATATCCCTTCGAACGTTTCTCTGCCACTTCTCCGTCAAAAGCTTTCATATAATCACTGATAAAGGTGTCGTAACTGTCATAAAGGCTGATGCCTATTTTTATTTTTTTCTTTTCCCTCAGTTCTTCTTTTTTCCTGCATGAAATGAAAAGCAGCATGGCGAAGAAAAGAAAGAGGAGTATTCTCGTTTTCTTCCTCATAAAAGCTCCTTACTGTCCGGTAGGAAAGAGAATTCGTTCCATTCCGTCTGCATACATATTATCTGCCCGAACCACATAGAAGTCTACCGTCTGGTCACCCGGTGTATTTCTACTGTTGGAGAGGCGCTGCCAGAGATTCACCACCGCAGAATATGCCATCTGATACTGGTCAATCACAATAAGACTTCGAATCATTCCTGCATCCAAGCTGTAAATGAGCTCATCCGAATCCCCTACTCCGTAAAGCTCTACAAACTGTCTTCCCGTATCCCGAAGATACCTTGTCGCAATTTCCAGGCTATCATTATCCAAAGCGATGATAATGTCTACACTTCGCTTATGATTTGCCACCTCCAGGTCTTTTCGCGGCTGTCCCTTGTCCTCCATAATCCAGACTATTTCCTTCTCTCCTTCTCCCAACACCTTCTTGAGAGCATCCAGACGTTTTTTCATATTTCCTTTGTTCTGATTTCCGGCAAGAATTCCTATCCTTAGTCTTTGATTCTGCAGGTTGGATTGCAGGACCTCTTTTCCAAGTGCCTCTCCCAAAGCTTCCTCATCCACACCTATGGAGGAAATGGAGACGGTAGGGTCCGTCACCTCCTTCTCGCAGTCTACCAGTTCCCGCTTCGTGCTTTTCCCCAATTCGTTAAGCAAAACTCCGGTTCCCTCCGTAGCACGAAGCTCCGTAATGATTCCGTCCGCTCCGTTTTTGATTTCTCTGGACAGACTCAAATATTCCTGCTGAATGGAAAGGAAACGACCGGTAGTTACAAAATTATATTCGATATTGTATTTCTTTGATGCGGCATTCAGTCCCTTTCGGAATTTATCCCAGCCGGCAGAACTGCTGCGATCCACCACAATCGAGATTTTATACTTTTGAGGCGCATTTTCTCCCAGCAGTCTTCCCAAAGAAAGGGCAAAAAGCATTATGGCTACAATTCCAACTCCTACAGTAAATATTCGATTCTCTTTCATGAGTTTCTACCTCCCCCATGAAATCCGCTGCTACTGCTATGCATATTTCCATGTTCCATGCTCTTTTGTGTCTCCTCGCTATACTCAATCGGAGGAAGTCGAAGTTGAACCGTAGTTCCCTCGTCCGGTGCACTGATAATCTTCAGTCCGTATCGGGATCCGAAACGAAGCTGAATTCTCTTGTGTACATTGATTAAACCGACGCCTGATCCTCTCTTTTTCCGGTCGGAAAAACTGGATGGCTCTACTTCATTATCCAAAAAGGATTCCGCCTTCTCTACAGGCATACCGAAGCCGTTGTCCTCTACGGATAAAAGAATCACCGGCAGGGAATTTTCCTGAATGATTTTTCCCCGAACATCAATTTCTCCGTCTCCATCCATTCCCTCCATACCATGGTAGATGGCATTTTCCAGTATCGGCTGTAAAATCAGCTTTACGGTAAGGCAATCCAGCACTTCCTCCTGCACGTCAAAATGTACGGCGAATTTATTCTTAAAGCGGATTTTTTGTATGTTCATATAATTCTTGGCATGCTGAATCTCCTGTGAAAGAGGAATAATATTTTTCCCTCCGGAGAGCGAGATGCGGAAAAAGCTTGCCAATTGCGTTACCATAAACACGGCGTCTTCCTTCTTTCCGCTTTCAATCATCCATACTACGGATTCCAACGTATTATAAAGGAAATGCGGGTTAATCTGGGATTGCAACGCATCCATCTCCGTCTGCCGCTTTTCTTCCTGCTGCTGGATTTTTTCCTCCGTCAACTCATCAATTTTTCGGAAGGATTGCACAAGTGTCTGTCCCAAATGAATGATTTCGGTACTGCCATAGTTGGAGATTTCCTCTATAAAGCGCTCTCTGTCTCCCATATTTTCCAAATCTTCATTCAGCTTACGAATCGGATAAGAAAGTCGAAGAGAAAGCAACTGATTAAAGAAAAGAGAAATCAGAAGCGTTAAGGATATCAGCATAAACACATAGTAAAGCGTTCCGCCCGGACTGAAAACAGGATTCTTTTCCTCCAAAACGGAAACCATTTTCCAGCCCGTATAGCCTATAGTATCCAAAATAACGGTTTCTTTTCTTCCGTCTTTCTTTATATAGTGGAGTCCGTCTTCCCATTCTGCAACATCTTCCGTATTTTCCTGAAAAGACTTTCGAAGGATTTCCCGCATACGAGGATGATATATCAGCTTACCCTTCTTATCACAGAGAAAAAAATAACGAGAATCATCATCTCCATTCAGTTTTTCCATCATTCGCTCTATGGTATCGTAATTCATATCTACCAAAAGTACGGCATTGTTGCTTACTCCGTCTCTATTCAAGTCCACTACACGGCTCAAAGAAATAACCCAGTGCGTACGAAAGGAAGGATCATCAAAAAGATTCTGCACATGGGGAAGGGAAAAATGCAGATTTTCCACCTGCTGTACGGCCGTAGAAAAAAAATCCTGCTCCACTACCTTTCTATTTTTCTTCTCTGCAGATATCGGAACTGCCGAAATCAGCTTTCCTTGCGAAGAAAAAATGGCAACAGAAACAAGATTGTCCTTATGGGCCTCGTATAAGAGGTTCATTTCTTCATTGAGTTCCGACATATTCAGGTCCGGAACCTTAATCACATTATAATACATCGCATCGGAAATCCGGCGCATACTCACCAGATATTCCTCCAGTTGATTTGCACCCTGCTTTAAGAGCTGTTCCGCCTGCGTCTCCCGCTCACGCTTTAAACGGGAAGAAAATTGCAGATATAAAACCGAGGACAAAAACAGGATAATGATGACGGAAAGAAGCATAAAGCTTAGAAGAATCATATTGTGGAAAGAGCGAAAGGGCGACTCCATGGAAAGAGGAAAAAAATACCCCTTTTGAAAGAAAATTTCCTTAAGGGAGGCCTTCTTGGAATCTATTCTCTTTTCTCCTTCCTTGGAGATAATTCTTTCCTGATTGTGCATTATTTTGCCTCGTTTTTCATACCGCTGGTCTTGTACTTAGAGGGAGACATCCCAAACTTCTTCTTGAATGCATAGCTGAAATAGTTGGGGTCGGAATATCCCACCGATTCCGCTATGATATAGGTTTTCTCCTCCTCTTCGACCAAAAGACGAAGTGCCTTTTCCATCCTGTAATCCGTCAAATAATTGATAAAGCTCTTTCCCGTCTCTCTCTTAAAAACCGTGGAAAAATAAGCTGCGGAAACATGAAGTGCAAAGGAAAGCGCCTCTACGGAAAGATCCTTATCCATATAATGGCTGTGTACATGCTCCACTGCCTTCTTTACAAACGACTTGGTCTTATCGCTTCGCTTTTCCTGGATTACAACTTGGATTTTCTCACAGATTCGTTTCATCCAATCGGAAAGCTCCGAAAGATTAAACTGCTGTACCTTCTGATATACATCTTCCTCTTTCGGAAAAATAATTCCCGCATCCAGCTGATTGGACAAGAGAAACTTATGAATATTGGTTACCAGATCCATGAGGAAAAACTGGTATTCCTGAAGAGAAGGATTGTCCAGGCTGCTATTTTTGATATAGAGGTCAATATCCTTAAACAGCTCTTCCTTAGAAGCCATGCGGATACTTCTGTAAATATCCAAAAGTCGTTCTTCATCTAAAAGTTCCCTATTTAAAGAACGATTTTCCTTTTCCTCCGGATTGATATCGGAAACGGCAATGGCTTTACCCCTTCCGTATATCACACGATAGGCTACAGCATCTCTTGCTCCCATATAGGATAGAGGCAAATCCATTAAAGATGCGACCGTCTTTCCGATACCTGCCGTAATCGTAGCATTGCAGACGTGCTTTGCCATCCGACAAAGTGTTTCCATCTCATCCGTGAGGCGATAACTGTCTTCTTCCTTATCCATCTGGGTAATCACGACCGTATTTCCTAAATAGGTAAAGAAACAGGCCTTCCAATTTTTACTGAGTCTCTCTTCCGCAAGCTTCCGAATAGACATACTGATAAGCACCGGGTTAATGCCCTCTGGTGAAAGACTGATGGAATTATGTAGCACTACCACACAGTAAAGCTTTCCGGGCAGGGTAATCTGATAATCCAACATAGTTCGTTCCATATCTTCCTGTCTTACATTTCCTTCTATCAAAGAAGTATAAAAGCTTTCCTGTAAAATGGGCAAACTTTCCATGTAATAGTTTTTTAAACGATTGATATTTTGCTTTTCGTCAAACTCTTCATCCAAGCGTTCATGCACTTTTTTGAAAATGCGAGAAAGCTCTACGCTGTCCACCGGCTTTAGCATATACTCTTCCGCTTCCAGACGAATCGCTTCCTTAGCATACTCGAATTCATCAAAGCCGGAAAAAATAATAATCTTTACGGAGGGATATAACTCCTTTAGTTTATGAGAAAGAGTAAGTCCGTCCATATACGGCATCTTAATATCCGTGAGTACCACATCAACTTGCTTTTCCTCTGCAATCTCCAAGGCTTCCAAGCCATTCTTAGCATAGCCCAAAAGGGAGTAGCCCATGCCCTCCCAGTCAATCTTTTGTATGATGGCTTCTACAACATCTTCTTCATCATCTACCAAAAGTACGGAATATTCCTTCATTTCCCATCTCCACTATACTTTTCCTCTATACGTTTAAACTGTATGCTGATGAGAATAATACTGAGAAGAATTAAAGAAATACCCAAAAACGGATGAATCAACATCGCTAAGGATGCCAACAAAGAGATGGCTGCAAATGCAAGAACAATGATTCCCGCTTCCCTGCCATATCCCTTCTTATCTTTAACAGGAGGACGCCCCTTTGGACGAATACTGTCCACATCCTCAAAAACCAATAACTTTACCGCATAATATAAGAGCAATACCGTAAACAGTAGGGGAAGTCCCATTTCCTGCAAAATTTTTTCCATCATATCTTCGACACCCCACTCAAACTTCTTCTATAGATAAATCCTCTTAAATTCCTATTAAAAGGAATGCATACACTTGCCCCATTTTACAAAATAGCGTACACCAATGCAAGAGACAGCCGACTGTAATATATAAATAATTCAAGTCATTTTTCTTTCGATTGACAGTTCCCATACTGCCATGTAGTATTTTCTTGTTGTATTATTTTTCTTGTTTTGTAAGGGGTTTTTATGAAAAATTCTCTCTTTGTCCGTAAGCTCGTCGGAACTGCCATTCTCACCGCCGTTGTTCTAAGCTTACAACTTGTGTTGGGCAGTGTTAAGTTCGGACCCTTTAATATTACCTTTACCTTGGTACCCATCATTTTGGGCGCAGTACTCTACGGTCCTCTAAGTGCTGCCTTTTTGGGTGCGGTATTCGGTCTGACGGTCTGCTTTTCCGTCATTTCCGGAAATGACGCAGGAGGCTTTGTCCTCTTTAGCCAAAGACCGATAATAACTCTTCTTCTTTGTCTTGTGAAAAGCACCGCCGCAGGGTACCTTGCAGGGCTTTTTGCCAAACGAAAATCCGCTGTATATCTCTCTGCCGCCGTTGCTCCTCTCGTAAACACCGGTATCTTTATTTTGGGCTTGGTCGTATTCTTCCGGGATACCCTTGTCCTTTGGGCAAATGGAGAAGAAGCAGTGATGCAATTTATCCTCTTCAGTATCTTGGGAGTAAACTTTTTAGCGGAGCTTCTACTTAATCTCTTGCTTGTCCCTGTTATTCTACGCATTCTTGCAGGAGTTCGATTCACAAAGGATGAAATTGAAAATATATAGGAGGGAAGAATGATTCTAGCCATTGATTGCGGAAATACCCATACGGACTTCGGTTGTATACAGGAAGATGGAAAGATTGTGCAAATTTTCTGTATGGAAAGTAATCGAAAGAAAACGAGTCATGAATATGCGGCAGATATCGACGAAATATGCACTCTTTTAGGAATACATGTTACTGACTTCAAGGGTGCAATCATCTCTTCCGTTGTTCCCGAGCTCACCGGTTCCTTTCGAGAGGCGGCAAAGATTCTGCATATTGAAGACTGCCTTATCGTCAATAAAGAAAATGTTTCTTCCCTTTCTTTTTCCTCATCCTCCTCAGAGGAAGTCGGACCGGACCTGATTGTTTCCGCTGTAGGTACCAAGAAGCTCTATCCGCTTCCGGCAATCATCATCGATATGGGAACTGCGACAACGCTTACCGTAGTGGATAAAGAAGGAGTCTTTACGGGAGGTGTCATTCTCCCCGGTGTAGGAATCTCTATGAACGCTCTGGCAAAAGAGACCTCCCTACTTCCTTCCATTGATGTAGCGCCGGCAAGAAAGCTCATTTCCTTAAATACCGTGGATGCGATGCGTTCAGGCATCATTTACGGTACTGCAGGATCCTTGGACGGCATCATAGAACATTTCCTGCAGGAATTAAAGGAAGATGCGAGTCTCATCGCCACGGGCGGACTCTCGCACCTCATCTGTCCCTACTGCAAGCACAAAATCATCGTGGATGAGAATCTCCTCTTAAAGGGCTTATGGGAAATCTGGAAGGATTCCAGAGACTAAAAAAGAGGCGAAGAAACTAAAGTAAACAGTTTTACAAAGTTAAATTAAGTAGTTTCATGAGCTAAATCAGCAGTTTCATGGAAGCACACAAAGTATTCCAAGAACGAGTAAGATTCCCGGCGCAAAAATATCTCCTTCCGTCCCCTTTAAAAAAAGTCCTATAGGAGAGAACCAAGGAAGGTACTGTAGCCATCCGCTTAGGGCGGAAAAATCCATAAATGCCCCGCCAATCAAGCTGAAAAAGAGTCCGAGGTTTAAGCTGAGACCCGTTTCCGCCCCTTCTCCAAGGAATCTTGTCGATAGAAGACGAGAAAAACCGAAGAGAAAAAGTGTGTAGGAAAAGACGGACAGCATTGCATATAGACTGAAAGAGAGCTTAAGGGCAATATAAAAGCAAAGACTGATAAAGAGGAAGAACAGGAAATATCCCCCAAGATAGCGTAGTTTTCCGCGCCTTATACTGTTTATCCTGCTACTCACCCTCTTCTCTTCACTCTCCCCCTGGACTCCCGCAAGGGAAAAGAGGAAGAAATATAAAAGAAACGCATAGATTGCCTCTCTTTTGGGAGAAAACAGCTCTTCTTTTGAGCGTCCATTTTTCTGCTCTACGATATAGAGAGGGGTTTTTCTTTTGTAGTTAACTTCATTTTCTTTGAGAATCCGTTCTTCTTCCGGACTAAGCTCTTTTCCCAAAAGAGAGGAGAGGTAAGTCCCGGCAGTTCTTTCTATCTTTTCCCCGGCAACAAGGGCTGCCACAATCTCTCGAACAGCCATTTCCGAAAGAGAAGAGCTGCTGCTCTCATAAAGCAAGAGTCCCTTTCCCTCTCTATCATCACTGTATCCCTCAAGGATACTGAGAACCCCTTCTTTATCCCCATACAAAAGCTTCTCCGCTTTTTCCTCTCCGGAAATCACCGTGATTTGAATACTCTTTTCCTCTTCCAGATCTCGGAGCAGTTCCTTACTCCATTCTCCCTGATCTTGATTCACAAGATAAATTTGTAAGCGTTCTTCCTGCTTATCCTCCGCATATTTTCCAAGAAGGAGGCAAAAGGCAAGAAAAAGTGCGAATCCGGCCGTTCTTCCTATCAGAGTAAAGCCTCTCCATAGCGGAAAGGGGAGATATCGCATAATAAGGCTCTCGCTACGACTTTGCAAATATGCACTCCCAGCCAAGGAAGTCTTTTTCTCTTTTTGTCCGAAGGAATTCTTCTTATCGAAGAGTTTTCCGAGTAATAGAAGCATAACTCCGATACATGCCGGAACAGATAGCGGGTACGCAAAAGAAAGCAAAGCCTTTCCTCGATATCCCCTTCTTAGGCCTTCCAAGATTAGTGCCGTAATACTGACAGGAGAAAATTGCGCAATAGAAAATGGAATTTTCCCTGCGCTAAACAGTCTTCCGCTGAACAAGAGGATTAAGAAAATCACGCAAATACTTAAATTTTTTCCGAGTCTCTCATCCCGAATCAAACTGAATATTCCCCAAAAGAAGAAATAAAAGCTTAGTAAGGAAAACAAGTAATAAATCGAAAACCAAAGAAGACTCTCCAAAGAAAGAGAGAGCGTCTCATGCAAAAGCAATAAAGAAAGGGCCAAAAAAACCAGAGACAGGAAGAGTAAAACAAGGAATTTAGAGAGATAAAATCCCTTTCCTCTCATCTGACGAAACCGTGCAACAATTCCCTTTTTTTCTTCTTCCGGAACTGCGGAAATCACGGATAAACTCACAAAAGAAAGAAAGAGGAAAAGCAATGCGGAAAAAATGCGCATAAGAAGTGCAAGCTCCAGATTGGCTTTTATCTCCTCATCCTGAAAGATGAGTTGTCTCTTTAAAACGGCTGAAAGAAGCCTTTCCGAGGCCTTCTCATAAAGGACTTCCTCCTGCTTAGCGGAAAGTGTTTCTCCATAAGCCGTATGAAAAACAGCAAGACTCGTCTCCTGCTCCTTTTCCATGATTTGCATGACAGAAGTAAAAACCGATTCCAAAATAGCCGCTTCCGTCGGACGCTTTTCATTGAGAATGAGTTCTACCGGTTCTCCTTGAAATCGATAAGCAGTATAAAAAAAGTCTTTGGGAATCCGTAGAATTCCTACACTTCCCTTCTCCAGTTCTGCAGAAATCTCTTCCCTGCTGATTTTATGAACCTCTGAAAAAAGTTCTACCTCTTCCATTTGACGAATGAGTGTCTTGGACATCAGTGTTTCATCTTCATCAATTATGGAAACGGGAAAGGACAGTATCTGTCCGGAGCCCCCCTGAAAAAAGGCAAGAAACAAAGGAAGCAGAAGTAATGGAAAAAGAAGGGAAAATAGTCCTCCTTTTCTGAAAAATAAGTTAAAGTCCTTTTTTAAGGCCGCCAAAAAGCCATTCATTTACACAATCCTTCCCTCTTCCAAGTACACTATTCGGTCAGCCATTTCTTCCAGCTCTCCTCTTCCATGACTAATTAGCAGCATCGCTGTACCCTGCGCCTTCATTTTTCGAAGTAAAGCAAGAATTTTATCATAAGACTCGTTATCACAGCCTACTGTTGGCTCATCTAAAAGAAGGATATCCGGTCTTCTCATTAAGGCGGATGCCAAGTGTACTCGCCTCTTCATCCCCCCTGAAAGTGCAGAAACACGTTCTCTTTCTTTATCCTCCAAGCCGAGCTCCTTTAAAAGCCAGTGTGCTCTTGTAAAAATTACTTTGGCAGGAAGTCCCAGTATTTTCCCGTAAAAATATAAATTTTCCAAGGCGGAAAGGCTTTCATACAGAGATAAATCCTGCGGAAGATAGGACAGATTTTTCTTGATCTCCTTCGAAATCAAAACCTCTCCCTTATCATAGGGCAATATCCCTGCAATAGCCTTTAAAAGCGTACTTTTCCCTGCACCGTTCTCTCCTCGTATCCCCAGTATTTCTCCCTTATGCAAAGAAAGGGAGAGCCCTTTCAATACTGCTCTCCCTCCTCTTTTGTAGTGAAATCCCAGGTCATTAACCGTGCAAATCCACTCTTCCATCTATTCTGTTACCCCCAAAAGATTCATATAGATGCGTTGGAAACCTTGTGCAAATTTCTCTCCAAGCTCATAGAAATCATCTTCAGAGTAATTGCTGACATCCACTACCTCTCCCTTAGGCAGGGTAATATCCGCTTTATCGGAGGTATTCAGGTTCAGCTTAACTCCACTAAGTCCCATGGAATACGCTTCCAGTCCGCTAAGAACAAGCTCATGGTCACTGCTGTTCTTTTCTCCGTCTTTTACTGTCAGAATTGCCTGGCCGCCCATTCCGGTCGGATCCTTTACAGTATAGGTCCCGTAAGGCATCAGAATAGACTTCTTTCCCGTTTCAATAGCATACTCTAAACCGGTAATATTGAAGATTCCATTTCCTCCGGAAATACTTCCATTTAAAGTTTTACCCTTTAAAGCATACTCGTTCTTCAGATAGAAAGTTTCTCCCTCTCCACCCTTGAAATTCAGCTGCTCGATGGTCTTATCCCCATCTTTCGCTGTTTCCAAGCTGCATACATATTGATCGGTGCTAATCTTGATTTGACGGAGCTTCTTTCCCTCTACTGCAATGACCCAAGTAAAGTTAGCATCTTCTATATCCTGTCCGCCATCTTCCGCTGCCTCTCGGATTTTCTGTGCAAACTCTTTCAACTGCTCTTTTGCAGGAAGTGAGCTTCCCAGTCCCATTGCATCATTTATCTGACTTCCATAGTTTCCCTGTTCAAGCAGCTCTTCCAAGTCTTTGTCTTTCTCCACCGTGTCTGCAAGCTTCTCCAGAAAAGCCTTTACCTCTTCTGCCTTCGGAGTAAAGGTATAAACTTCTCCCTTGAATTTCTGTCCGAGTCCGTCCAAGCTTACTTCCTGCTTTTCCACCTTAAGATTGTCCTTTGTGATGAGTGTAGCATAGAGCGCGCCATACTTTTTAAGGAGCTTTTCTAAAGTCTTTTGATTCTCTTTCGTCTTCTTTAAGTCAGGAGCTTCTTCTACTTCTTCCCCTGTCAGATTTTTAATAACAGTCTTATAGTCTCCCTTATAAAAATGCTCGTCAATTGCAGGAAGGGCAAAGCCGACTACTCCATCCATATATTCCGCATAGGCATCCAGGATGTCACTTCCCATAAGCTGCATCCCCATGCTCATCTGCATACTTCCCTTATCCGGATCTGTCTTTGCTTTCAAGGTCAAAGAAGAATCCTCAAGATATTTATTGATTTCCTCTCTTCCGTCGACTTCTCCGGTCAAAACCATGGTCATTTCTTTGGTTTCCTGATTGATAAAGCCCAGTTCTTCCATGGACTTAATCTTTCCGTTAAAGTATTCGGACTGGTATTTTAAAAATCGGTCTTCCGCACTGGAACCCAAACCGCTGAAAAGCAGGTTTTTTCCAAAGGCAAAGATACCGACAAGCAGAAGAACAACCGCTGCCACAATTCCGATAAAAGCCTTGGGAACACCGCCTTTTCCTGTCTTCTCTTCAACTGTATATCTTGCAAAATCTGCCGTGTTTTTTACCGGCTCCTCAGCCCTTTCCTCTTTAGCCACTTCAGTAACTTCAACAGTTTTGGCAGCTTCAACAGTTTTGGCAGCTTCTGCAGTTTTGGCAGTTTCTGCAGTTTCTGCAGTTTTGGCAGTTTCGGTAGCTTCAGGAGCCACAGGAGCTTCAGGAGCCGCAGGTTCTTCAGGAGCAGTAGCAATGTTTAAGGCGTTATCCAGTTTTTCTCCGCAATTCGTACAGAACAAATCCTGTTCTTGTGCTTCCTGACCGCAATTAGGACATATTTTCATGATTCCTCCCCTATATTGTCAATAATATGTTTTTTCTTAGCTATATTAACATAGCATAATCCGTATTTCTTTTCAATTTTATGAATAATTTAATGATGAAACAGCAAAGAAAAATGGAAGATTAGTCTTTCCACGTCTTCTACTAAAACTCAGGCCTTTTATAGTAGAGGCGCAATAAAGCGTAAAAATCCCTGCATAACTCTCTTTAAAATACTTCTTTTCCTGCCCCAATCCGCTGCAATTTCCGTTGAAGTTCGAAAAACCTCATAAAAATCATCCGCGATATCAGTGATACAGGGGCTTTCATAAATCAACACCCCATTTTCAAAATGATGGTACAAAGAGCGATAATCAAAGTTAATGGTTCCCACTGCTGCCAATCGATGATCGACAAGAACCTGCTTCGAGTGAATAAAGCCCGGGGTATATTCATAGATACGAACCCCCGCCCGAAGAAGCTGGGCATAGTAAGAACGGCTCACGGCAAAAATCATTTTCTTATCCGGAATTCCCGGTAAGACAATCCGTACATCCACTCCGCATTTTGCCGCATTACAAAGTGCCCTGCTCATTTCATCCGTAATAATCAAGTAAGGCGTCGTAATGAAGATAGACTCTTTAGCAGAGTGAATCATATTTAAATAGACATCTTCTCCAAGAGGAAGATCATCTATCGGAGTATCTCCATACGGCGCACAATAGCCTTCTTCGCTAAACTTCTCCCAATATCTTGGAAGGTAGTTATAGAGCCCCCTTACCGGGCTGTCATCCATGGCGTGCCACATCTCCAAAAAAAGCAGTGTTAAGGTTCCCACGCCTTCTCCGCGAAGTCGGATTCCCGTATCCTTCCAATATCCATAAGGAGAACGGATATTGAAGTATTCATCTGCAAGATTATAGCCTCCCGTAAAACCAATCTGTCCATCCACTACCGTAATTTTTCGATGATCTCGATTATTCATAAACAGATTGACAACAGGAACAATAGGATTGAAAATCCTGCAACGGATTCCCCCTTCTTCCAATTCTCTTAAAAAGCGAGGATTGATGAACCCAATTGACCCGACATCATCATAGAAAAGCCTGATTTCCACGCCTTCCTTTGCCTTTTCCAAAAGAACCGACTTTATCTCTCTAAAGGACTCCCTGTCCTCTATGGCATGGTATTCCATGAAAATGAATTTTCGGGCTCCGCGAAGTGCTTCCATCTGTGCTTCAAATCCGAAGCTCGCTTCCTTATAGAAAACCACTTCCGTATTTCTATACACAGGAAATCCCGCCAGATTCTCCAGCATGGAAAACTGATTGCCGATTCGGGGATTTTCCTTTTTTAAATGCTTCAAAGCCGTATGGCTATCATCCAGGTAAGGAAAGAGCATACTGTCCGCTACTTCAAAGCGTTTCTTCATCGTGCGGGAAAAATTGGATCCGTAGACCAAAGCATAAAGAATCCAACCCAAAATCGGCATCGCCATAATGAATACTACCCAAGTCAGTTTAATGGAGGCATTTGTGCGTTTTCCGATGATATAGAATATAGCCAGTACAGATAAAATCCGAAGTCCTGTCGCAATAAAAATATAATTCTCCGTCAGGCGAACAATCACAAGGTGAAACCAAAAAATCTGTAATAAGACAGCAAATACCACAAACAGTAATCTTCCCACACTGTTTTTCTGGTCTTCTCTATGAACTGCCTTGGTTTTTTTTTGCATATATACGCCCTCCTATAATCAATCGACTCTTACCCTATACTATAGCAATATAAAATTAAGCCTATGAGAGATATTAAGCTCTTTAAAACAGCCGGATGTATGCCGGAAGTCCGTCTATATACTCTGCACTGCACTCTCCCCGGATTAAAGGGCGAAGGTAATCCAAGCACTCTCCCTCCAAGCTATGTCCATTTTCGGAAATCCACTCTTTAGGCAGTTTTTTCTCCTTGTTGGCAACGAACGACAAAGGTACGGAAAGAAAGTTCACCTTATATTCCCCTCTCATTCCATTTACCCGCTCCAAACTCACCATTTTTCCGCTTTCTCCGGAAAGAGCAAGCTCAACCGCCTTCTTTCCTAAAGAAAAAGCCTCCAATACGTCCGTCTTGGAAAGGCAGTGGCTTGCACAGCGTTGCAGTAAATTAAACTCAATTGCACGGGTTTTAATGTTCTTTTCTTTTATAACAGTGTATTTTCCTTCTTCCGAATCGGCTGCCTCCTGCAAAAAGCCTTCCAATACCGCTCCGGTACCTCCGGCTATAGTATGACCGAAGGCGTCCTTTTCCCCTTCTTCTTTCTCATAAGAATAAAGAAAACGACCTTCTTCGTCCTTTACCCCTTCGGAAACCGCCACCATGATTTGGGGATGTTTCTCCAGCATTTCATTTACATCTTGCAAGAACTTCTCTTTTGAAAATGTATTTTCCTCCACATAAATCAAGTAAGGAATACTGCCTCGTTCTTCGGAAAGAGCAGCTGCCGCTGTAAGCCAACCAGCATTTCTTCCCATCATTTCTACAATCATGACATAATTCTTATCGTAAGCCATGCATTCCTGTTCCAGTTCCAAAAGACAGGAGCTGATATATTTTACCGAAGACGCATAGCCCGGGCAGTGATCTATACCGTATAAATCATTGTCAATGGTCTTCGGGACCCCGATAACCCAGATATCTTCTCCCTTTCTCTGGAAATATAGAGAAAGCTTCCATGCCGTATCCATGGAATCATTTCCGCCAATATACAGAAAATATCCGATATTCCATTTTTTAAAAACATGAAGAATCATATCGAAATCACTTGGATCTTCTTCCGGATTATGTAATTTTCTCCTGCAGGAGCCGAGTGCCGAAGCCGGGGTTGTGGCAAGTCGAGAAAAAAATGCAAGAGATTGCATAAGGTCCGGGCTTATCTCAGTTTCTCTTTCTTCTTGGCAGATTTCCCTCGCAAGCGGAGATAAGTTGGCTATATCCATGCTTTCCACCGGAAAGATACTTCTCTTTTGCTCTAAAATAGTATCCCTAAGATTTATGAAATCCTCTCGAAATACACCTTCTACGCCATATTTTGCGCCATATACTTTTCCAATTTCCTCCCGTTCCAAAGCTTCCTTAATCACTCCGGAAAGACTTGCATTAATTACCGCTGTCGGCCCCCCCGACTGTGCCACCAATAAATTCTTTTTCATGTTTTCACTTTCTATCTGCTTTTTTCTTCAGAACTACACGCCTACCACAGCTCTTACTTACTCTTTTAAATACTGCTCCAAATATCCAAGGGGAAAGGGAGGCGATGCCAAAGGCTTCACCGCAAGGCTGGTAAGAAGAATCGGATTGTCATCTGCCAAGGCCCGATTCAGATTTAACTTCCCGCAAAGCTTACATTGATGAAGTATACTCCAGTCTCCATCTTCTCTGGAAACAACGGCGATGGGTTCCATTTTCCCGTGACAGGCAGCTTTCCGGTCTCCCGCCGTCTCATCCACATGAAGACTGTAAAGACAATACGGACAATGATTCCGATGCTTCGATCCCGCCCCTTCCGGCTGAATCTTCTTTCCGCAATGCGCGCAGACAAAACTCTCGAAGCAGGCTTCTTCTCTGTAATCCGCATGGGGAATCCGCTCCTTCTTCTCTTGCTCTTTCTGCTGCCCTATCTGCTGCTCCTCCTTCGCTGCACCCCCTCGAGATTCCCTTCTCTGCACTTTGACTTTCTTTTTAACCGCTATATCTCCGTTTTTCATATCGTCTATAATCCCTGCTCATCCTTCTCAATCTCTTCCTGCTTCCTTAAAAGAAGTTCTTTCAGGCTTTCAAAAGCAGGCAGAAAACTTTCCCTGATGAGCAATACCATCTCCTCTATCTCTTCTTCATTATAAATATGTGTAGCCAGATTTCTTTTTTTCAGCATCAAT
>ERZ773074.233-NODE-233-length-25382-cov-18.637067_pt1 | contig 25382 bp, 16 predicted proteins | sample MGYA00580615_ERZ773074 | MGnify/ENA primary metagenome ERZ773074 (study PRJEB29015, sample SAMEA2738126) | human oral metagenome | biome: human oral; feature: human-associated habitat; material: saliva | place: China | collected 2160 ...
TGCTCGCCGGTGATGGCCGGGTCGTTGCAAACACTAATAGTTTATGTGGCTTTTGGTTCCGAATGCAACCCCGATCGGTGTGGGTTTGAACGCCTTCACTCCCCTACTGTCCCCACAGGGTCCGGGGAATAGACGGGTCACTCTTCCGCGAGTTTCCGAGCCCCGAGGGTCCTTAATAGACCCCCGCGAGCCGCACACTCAGATGTGTCACCCAATGTATGTTTTTGCATCGACGCATTGTGGCTTTAAGTTGGTTTTGAATTTTGGCATCGAATTTTTGAAAGCACCTTTCGGGCGACCACAAGATATTGGGTTGAGAAGAAGACTCGTCCACTAGATATTCATCCCGCGAATTTTTTCGCCCTTCCACCCCCGGTGTGGGAACTAATTCTTGCGACCCACGGGGTGATGCATAGCGAGTGAATAGAGTGCATATTCGGGGATTGCGGAGCGATTTTCCTTGGCTAATTAGCCCGTTTTCTTCGCCCATTCGATAGATTCCAGACCCTCCCGAGGGAGAGTTGCGCACCCCCACTTCCCTGTTTCATTGTCAGAAATTTGGTCACTCCCCCAGAGGTTCCAGGTCTTAAATGTGATATAAATCATGTTCTCCAATGTGCTTCGCACCCGCCTATCACCCCCCTACTCCCGTTATCGTGATGCAATCTCGGCACCTTGGAATCGGCTACCACCACCTGGATTCAAAATTCTCCCGGGGATTACTAAGGCCTAATTTCATGCATTTTAAACTCAATTAATATAAAATAACCCATATATGCATCAATGATGATTCTAGGGCTTCTGTCATGAGGAACCCGTCAAAGCTGACGGTTCCAGACCTGCACGAGCTGGATTAGTGCAAGCCGTAACGGAGCACATCCCGCGGTTTCATCGTTGATTCATGCGTGCGCTCCGTCCCAACGGCAGAGCACGCCCAAGGCACCTTCCGGCCTTCCGGTTACGCATCCTGGTTTGTCCCGTGCGAACCACCCCTATCACGAATACAACCACGCACCCACCCCGGGTGTCCCGGAATCTGAGGATGCACTCGTTGAGGGTTGGGAAAAATATCCGGGCCCTTTGAAGTTGACCGGCCAGTACACCGGCGAGTATCAGCCGGCCACTTCATCCGCCCCGGTGCAGAACGTGCCCAAGCCCCTCAAGACTGTTCCCCACCGTGACGAACCGACTTTCGAGAGTGCCTACGAGACGTTGCGTGCGTACTATAGCGCCCTCATCACCACGCTTAAGGATGGACACTACGCGTCTCAGGCGGTGGAGCTGATCCATCCAGAAGATCGAAGTGCTATCGCTGAGATTAACGCGGTTAAGGAACTCTACGAGCAGAAGGGCTGGTACATGGAGTTCACCTGTAGCATTTCGATGCAGAAGACGGAGCCGGTGGGCGCGGTGAAGGACGGCGACGGGTACGTAGTGATTTATGTTGAAGCCGAGTACTCAGCCACCGCCGTTCACCAGCCCGACGGCACCGAGCGGAAGGTCCCGGCCGTCACCCAGAATTCCACGCCACACGTCATGCTCTTCGCCGAGGGTAAGTGGTGGAGGATTAGCGTCCCCTACATGAACGAGCGTCTAGGAACCGGTTCGGATTCTTCCGGCAGCTCCGGCGATTCTCACGGACCCGCCGGTGTCTAGGGCCGCTTGATTCCGGGCGATTCTCATCGGGTAGGTTCAGCATCTGTTCCTCCCCGAGTTCGGGTTAGCGTGCACTTAAAGATAACGTTCAGGGTTTTTTGACGAACCTTTCAAACGGGTCACTTATAGTCGAACCCGGATGCTCCCCCGCGTTCCTCGAACCGAGGTTTTGGGGCCGAGCATCCGGGTATATCCGTACCGCGCACCATACGACAGGACCCCCGCAATACCGGCGTACACACAAACGCCGCACCACGCGGGCCTACATCAGGAGGCCACGATGTCTTTCCTCAATCAAGCACCCAGCCGACGCAATATCCTTCTGGGCGGTATTGGCCTTGCCGCTCTTGCCCTGGCCGGATGCGCCAAGGATGTCCGTCCGCTTGCCGACGGGTCGGCTTCCCCCACTGACTCGCCCAGCGGTTCTCCCAGCACCTCTCCCAGCTCTTCCGACAGCGCGTCCGCTTCGGCTTCTTCCAGCGCCTCGGGCAGCACCCGAATCATCCCCGAGGATGAATACCTCAAGGATAGTGACAAGTACCTCGGTCCCCTGAAGTACGAGTACAAGGAGCTGTCGAACAAGTACGTCGAGGCCACCGATACCTCCCCCGCGAAGAACGTCCCCACCCCGGTCATCGATCAGACGGCGCGGCGCACCAACACCCTCGAGGGCGCCTACAAGACCCTGTGCGCCTATCAGAGTTCTTACGTCTACCTCATGCGTACCGGCACGATTGAGTACGCTATCAACCTCATGAACAAAGACGATACCAAGCTCAGCGCCGAGCTTCTCAACGTCCACACCCTGTATTCTAAGGGCGGTTGGGTCAAGGGCTACGAGAATAAGATGAGTATTCTCTCGGAGTACAGGACGCGCGCTTACGCCTCGACTGAGCTGAGCGCGGTGTCCTTCCCCTGCGAAGACTGGGCGAGCGAGTTTACGACCTATCAGAACGGCTCGAGCCAGGTTCAGGAGGCAAGCACGATTCAGGTTCCCGTGATTCTGGTCTTTGACCAGGGTAAGTGGAACGTGACCAGCGCGGAATTCTTCAGGTCTGAATACAGCGAACGCTTCAAGAAGATTTTCGCCGGTTCCGGTGGTTCCTCTTCGAGTTCCTCCGGTGGCTCATATTCCGGTACCGGAGTCTAGACCGAGCTGGCCGATTTGCTTCCACGCTATGAGGGCGGGGCGGGTATCAATTCACCTGATACCCGCCCCGCCCTTCATCTGGACCTTTAGCCTGTGCCTTCCGTCTGCGCCGGTGACGATTGTGACGCAACCAATTGCACGGCCAATTATGCCGAGCGAACGGAAGCCCGTGTTAAGCCCCCCCCCCAGTCCGGCAGCCGGCCCACGCGTGCGTTCCGAACATGACAATAGCCCCGCATCCCTGACAACTAGGAAAACCAGGGACGCGGGGCTATGCCTTGATGCCTCACGCTCCTCCCCCGCGGCGGGCATCGCACCGGGAGTACAAACGGAGCATGAACACAGCGGAACGTTACGAGGTGGCACGCTCGCGCAGACGCTCGTGAACCTCGCTCACGAAACGGTTCTGATCATCGCGGGCGTAGTACACGACCTCGCCAATCACGGTGATGGCGGGCGGCTTCACTCGGGCGCAATCGGCCTTCGCATTCTCCAGGGTCGTCACGGTAACCCGCTCGTTCTCGGAGAACCCGTTTTCGATGGTCGCCAACGGCATCTCGCCCTCAATCCCACGAGAGAGCAGAGACGCCACCGTATCGGGCAGGGTGCGCACGCCCATCAGCAACACCACGGTACCGGAGGCACGCAGAGTTGCCTCGACTGCGGCCAGGTCATCCTCAGAAAGACCCGAATGGCCGGATACCACGGTGAAGATCGAGGACACACGGCGCAGGGTCACCGGGATACCAGCACGTCCGGGAACGGCGATAGCGCTGGTGATGCCGGGAATCACCTCGGCCTCAAGGCCCGCCGCGATGCACGCATCCAGCTCTTCGGCGCCGCGACCGTACACGTACGGGTCGCCGCCCTTCAGACGCACCACGGTCTTACCCGAAAGCGCGTAGTCAATCATGAGCTGCTGGATGCGGGACTGCGGAACAGCGTGCTTACCGGGCACCTTGCCCACATCGACGATGAGAGCGTTGGGGGCGTACTCGCCGTATTCCTGCGGGGCGAGGTGATCCAGCAGGACCACGTCCGCCTCACCCAGAGCACGCACAGCGCGCAGGGTCAGCAGGTCGACGGCGCCGGGGCCGCCACCGACAATGTAGACCTTGCCGGGGTGCTCGGCGCGCTCACCGGGCAGGGCGATACCGCGCTCGGTCACGCTGTCATCCAGGCTGTGACCGGGCGCCCCGCCCGCGAGCACCTCGTCAATCGTGGCAAACTCGCGGGGCGGGAACGGCGGAATCTTCGGGCCCATACTAGGCTGCCGGAACCGGGTTGAGGTCACTGGGCTTACCCACGGGAATCTTGGTACCGGTCACCAGAACGGTGTTGGACTCGCCAGCCTTGACAGCCGCAATCTCCTCGGGGGTTGCGGGGCGAATCTGCTCGCGCTCCAGCACGAACAGGTGCGATGCCTCGTCGCTGCCGTTGGGCTCGTTGATGAAGGCGCGGAAGCGGCGCAGACGACGCTCGTCCTTCAGGGTTGCGGCCCACTCGTCCTCGTAGGAATCCACGTGACGCTGCATGTCGCGCTCGAGGTCCTCGCACACGCCCAGGGAGTCCTCGATGAGGACGGACTGCAGGTGTGCCAGACCGTCGCCGTGCTCCTCGTCCAGGTCCTCAAGCCAGCGAGCGGTACGCTGCAGCTTGTCCGCGGTACGGATGTAGTACATCAGGTAGCGGTCGATGTAGCGCACGACGTCCTCGCTGGAAGCGTCCTTGACGAAGAGGCGGCCGTGGGCGGGGGTTGCGCCACCGTTACCACCCAGGTACAGGTTCCAGCCGTTGCTGGTTGCAATCAGACCGACGTCCTTGCCCTGAGCCTCGGCACACTCGCGGTTACAACCGGAGACACCGAACTTGAACTTGTGCGGGGAGCGCAGGCCGCGGTAGCGGTTCTCTAGGTGGATTGCCATACCGACGGAGTCCTGAACGCCGAAGCGGCACCAGCTCGAGCCCAGGCAGGACTTCACGTTACGCAGGGACTTACCGTAGGCCTGACCGGATTCGAAGCCGGCGTCGACCAGGCGCTCCCAGATGTAGGGCAGCTGCTCGAGGCGGGCACCGTACATACCGATACGCTGTGCACCGGTGATCTTGGTGTACAGGCCGAACTCCTCGGCAACCTCGGCGATGACGGCCAGCTTCTTGGCGGGAATCTCGCCGGCGGGAATACGCGGGACGACGGAGTAAGTGCCGTCCTTCTGCATGTTCGCCAGTGCGCGGTCGTTGGTCTCCTGCAGACCACCGCGGCCGGAGTCCAGCACGTAGGAGTTACGGAAGGAGGAGAGGATCGATGCAACGGTCGGCTTACAGATGGCACAGCCGTCGCCGCCGTGACCGAAGCGAGCAATCACGGAGTCGAAGTCGTCCAGGTTGGTCAGACGCACGGCCTCGGCCAGCTCCGCACGAGAGAAGTCGAAGTGCTCACACAGGGCCTTGGAGACGGTCAGGCCCATCTTCTTCATCTGCTGCTCGAGGGTCTTCTGCAGCATGGGCACGCAGGAACCACACTGGGTACCGGCGGTGGTGCAGGCCTTCAGGGATGCCACGTCGTGGTTACCGTCAACGATGGCCTCACGCACGGTGCCGAAGCTGATGTTGTTGCAGGAACACAGGATTGCGTCGTCGGGCAGTTCGGTGTCGGGGATGCCGTCGCCGCCGCCAGCTGCGGTCAGGTAGACGTTCGGCTCGGCGGGCAGCTCGCGACCCAGCAGGGGCTTCAGGGAGTCGAAGGGGGCGGTGTCACCGACGAACACGCCACCCAGCAGGGTCTTGGCGTCGCCGCTGGTCACGATCTTCTGGTACATGCCGCGAGCGGGGTCAGCGAACAGAACCTCGAGGCAGCCCTCGGTGGTACCGCGGCGGTCACCGAAGCCGGCCACCTGAACGCCGGAGAACTTCAGCTTGGTGGCGATGTCGAATTCCTCGACCTTTGCCTCTTCGTTGTCGTTGAGCAGGTTGGCTGCCACTGCGTCGGCCATAGCGTTAGCCGGTGCAACCAGACCCCAGGTGCGGCCCAGCACGCAAGCAACCTCACCGATAGCCCAGATGTGCTCGTCGGAGGTGTGGCAGGCGTCGTTGACGACGATACCGCCGCGCTCGCCAATGTGCATGTCGGCGGCGCGAGCCAGCTCGTCATTGGGGCGAATACCGGCACCGAAGACCACCATGTCGGCGGGCAGGGTGCGGATGTTTGCGTCCTCGGAGGGAGAGTCTGCGATGGAGACGGAGACGACGTTACCGTCGGCATCCTTGTTGATACCGGAAATGAACACACCGGTCTCAATATCAATGCCGGTTGCCTTGATCTGGGCGTTCACGGCGTAACCGCCGCCCTGGTCCACCTCGACGGAGAGCAGCCAGGGAGCCACGTCCAGAATGGTGGGCTCCGCGCCGAGTTCCTTCAGGCCCTCAGCAGCCTCGAGACCGAGCAGACCACCACCGACAACGATGCCGCGGGGTGCGCGGCCCAGGGTGGACTGCAGGCGGTTGACCTCGGAAACCATGTTCTTCACATCATCGACGGTGCGGAAGACGTGTGCTGCGTCCGAGTTGAGAATGGGGATGCGAACCGCGCGGGAACCGGTTGCAAAAATCAGAACGTCGTAGGGGTACTCGTTACCCTCGGTGTCGGTGACGACGCGGCGGTTACGGTCCAGCTTCTCGGCGTGGCAGTTGTTGACCAGGTTGATGTTCTCAGCGTTCCACAGCTCCGGATCGCCGAGGGTCAGATCCTTCTCGGGGTCCTTGAAGAGCTGCTCAATGGCAACGCGGTCGTAAGGGGTGTAGGGCTCATCGTTCAGCACGGTGATGGTGTCTGCGGCACGACCGGCTGCCTCTGCGCCCTCGTGGTATGCGCGAACAAAACGCCATGCGGCGGGTCCTGCACCGACAACGAGAATGTTGCGGGGGGTGTTCGACATGGATTTTCCTTTCCTAGTTTGCGATGCGATAGCTCTGCATCCTCGCCGTGGGCGGCGATTATGTCCCTGGGATTCGTTCCGTAACTTATTTGCGGCGCACATGCCGCAACACGGAAATCCCGGATTTGCCAAGATAAGGGGGTCGTACCGACGGAGCGCAAGGCCCCGCGAAACCTCTTATCTTCTGCAACTCCTGAAAATTACGAAACATTTTTGTGTGGGATTATGTTGCTTTCTTCAGGTGCTCAAAGGTGATTCCGAGCTACGACTTTCATCGTACATGGTAGCGCAGGGTACGGGTAGCCAAAATCAGCATTTTGTGAGAAAAAATTCTGAAAAACTTCCGCGGAATAACAGCCCAGATGAGGGCATACGTACCACCGGCGGCAGTGGATTTAGGTAAGGCTAATCTATAAAATTTAGGGTTATATTTTAGGGTGAAAATAACCTTTAGCTTTCTCGCGCGCCCCATTTCCCAATGTGGGTTTCATAGGGTAAACTCCAAACAAAGAACACGTGAATCGCAATTACGCCCAAACCGTGATTGATCTCGCCTCCGCGCGACACACACCGTTTCGAAAGGAAAACCCCATGGCCGATAACTGGGTCCGCATCTGCGCCGAATCCGATCTTGAAGAGAACTGGGGCGAAGTCGCTCTGGTCGACAACCATCAGTACGCCATCTACAAGACCAAGCACGGCATCTACGCCAGCGATCACCTCGACCCGCACAGCCAGGCACTCGTTCTGGCCCGCGGCATTATCGGCGAGAAGAACGGCCACTCCACCATCACCTCCCCCCTCTACAAAGAGGTCTACGACCTGACCAACGGTGAGTGCCTCTCGGACTCCTCCTACTCCCTCAACGTGTACCCCGTTGAGGTCCGCGACGGCGACGTCTACCTGCTGGCCAACTAATTCGGACGGCTCATAGACAATTCAAATTAACGAAAGGCCCCCCGCTTCCTCTGAGGAAGCGGGGGCCTTTCGCGCGGAACGAGCCCAAATTAGTTCTTAGGCGGCAAGCGCCTCATCCATGCGATCGACAAAACACTCTGCCACAACCCTGGCGGACGCAGGGTCCTGTGCGTTCACCAGCGGCGCGGCGACCTTCACCGGCAGGCCGGTTGCCTCAGCATCGCGGCGCATCTTCGAGGCGAAGAATCCTTCCGCCAGCAAGTAGGTTGCGGCGTACTCTGGCTTATACTCGGCCACCACCTCGTGGAACTTCGGGTCAATGGAAGCGATAAAACCGTGCTGAACCTGGGTTCCCAAGGCCGCGGAGAGCAGCTCGGCGGCACGCCCCATATCGGCGCGGCCATCGGCGCGGGAGGAACCAGCGGCGCCCTGCACCACGACAGAACCGTTCTCGGGGGTCCAGCCGGCCTCTTCAAGGCGGGTCCGAGCCAGGCGAGCAAGGCGGGAATCGGGACCAAGAGACTCAGCGATCACTATACGTTCGATGCCGCTCGCGCGGGCTGCCCGGCGCAGGTCCACCTGGGTATGGAACCCGGTAGAGAGCAGAATCGGGACAATAACGCAGGGCTCGTCATTGGGCAGGGAGGCTGCGGCATCATCAACGCTGGGAGATTCCACATCCACATATGCGGCGTGGACACGGTACTCCACACCGTCGTTACGCTGAGCAAGCAGGAACTTGATCTGCTCACGAATCAGCGTAATAGCCTCGCGACCGGCGACAGAGTCGGTGCCGTGCGAGGTTGCGATTACATTCAGAATAGTCATATTTCCATTGTATGAAAGGAACACCCCGCTTCCCTACTCATGAACACAAGTGACGAAGCGGGGTGTTGCACGAAGGCTAAATATTAGCTCTTGCGGCGGCGTGCCACAACCAGTGCGGTACCAGCAACCAAGGTGATAGCACCAGCTGCTGCGGTGAACATAGCGCCGGATGCGCCGGTCTGTGCCAGTTTCGAGGAGGAGCTACCGGAAGTCGAGGAGCTACCTGCGGAAGAACCACCGCCGAGGGAGGAACCGCCGTTAGAGGAACCACCGTTGGAACCGCTCACCCCCAAGTTGTCGGATGCGCCGGAACCAGCATCAGAACCACCGTTGGAGCCGCCCTTGTGGCCGGTAGCGTTTTGGTCGGCGGTGCTGCTCTCAGAAGCGGAAGCGCTCGCGGAAGCGGAGGCACTCGAAGATGCCGACTCGCTCGCCGATGCGCTCGCCGATGCGCTGCTGGAGCTGCTGGCGGAGCTCGACGCGCTCACAGAAACACTCGAAGAAGCAGACGCGCTAGCAGACGCCGATGCGGACACTGACGCGGACACGGTCGCCGAGGGGGTCACGGTCGCCGAGGGGGTCACGGCGGGAACGCTCGGAACCGCGGTCGGGGATGCGCTCACCGATGCACTCGAGGTTGCAGACGCGCTCGGGGCGACAGAAGGCGCCACGGACGCGGTCGGCAGAGACGGCGAGGTGGGCTCCTCCGAAGGCACTGCGGTGGGTTCTGCGGTCACGCTGGGCTCAGCGGTTGCAGAGGGTTCCACGGTCGGAGCAACAGTCGGCGCAGCGGTCACGGTAGGCTCAGCGCTTGCAGAAGGCTCAGCAGTCGGTTCTGCGGTCGCAGTGGGCTCAGCCGTTACCGAAGGCTCCGCGGTAGGCTCAGCGCTTGCAGAAGGCGTCATGGTGGGTTCTGCGCTTGCAGAGGGTGCCACGGTCGGCTCAGCAGACTTAGTGGGCTCCGCGGTGGGAGCAACGGTCGGCTCAGCAGACTTAGTGGGCTCCGCAGAAGGCGCGACGGTCGGTGCCACGGTCGGCTCAGGAGCCGGTGCCGGTGCCGAGTTCGCTGCCAGGCGGTTCAGCCACAGCTGATCCTCGTAGGTGTTCGGGTTCTCGAAGCTGGTCGGGTAGATAATATCGCCGTTGGGCAGTTCGAGAGCGTTGTAGCCGCCGCTCTTGTCGGTCTTGCGCATCGAGGAGAGCACTACTTCGTTCACCTTGTTCAGAGTGTCATCCATGAACACCAGGCGGGAGCCAGATGCGTCCACCACGACCACGTTACCCGCGCGGGTCAAGAACATGGTGGCAACCTCGGTCTTCTCGAAGCCCTCAAGGGTTGAGGACTCGCGGACCACGCTGAAAGCACCGTTCTCGTACTTGAGGACCTGCACCTTACCACCGGTCCAGTTGTTCCAACGGTAAATGTAGCCCTTGGGGCTGACCAGGGTCGAGGACAGGGTGGTGCTGTAGCCCTCGGGCGAGGAGTTCGGCACCAGGGACACGCCGTTGCTGCTCAGGTGCAGCAGGTGGCCCTTCTGGACCGCTTTTTCGCCAGACGCATCGTAGATGGAGGTCGACGGTGCGTACACGAAGCTGCCGTCGGGCAGCGGCGCGAGGGTCACGGTGTTGTTGGAGAACGAGTCGCCGTAGTACTCGTCGAGCGAGTAGGCGTTCACAACCTGCGGGTCGATGGAGTCGGGCTTCGGCAGAGCCTGCGAGGTTGCCTTGCCGGATGCGTCAATAAAGGTCAGCTTGCCGCCGCCCTGGCCGTCAATGCTGAGGATGCCCCAGGTGTTGTTGGAGGGGTTGTAGCCGATTGCCTTGACGGTGTTGGCGCCGAGCTCTGCGTCGGAGTAGACACCGGAGGAGACGAGCTTACCCTCAGCGGTCACGGTGTACAGCTCGGGCTTATTGCTTTCGCTGCCGATGACGAGCATGCGGTTGCCGTCAGTGTCCACAGCGAAAACGCCCTTGATTGCCTTCAGGACGCCGGTGTCGGTCATCTTCAGGTTGGAGCTGTTCAGCACGGTGTAGGTGGTGTCGCCGCTGAAGCTCGGGGGTGCCACGTGCACGATGTGGTTCTGTCCCAGACGTGCGGTGTTCTGGGGCTGGTTTACGCCCGCGCCGGTGTTGTAGGACTCGGCGACGCTGTAGGCGCTCTTGGGGGTGTTGGCTGCGTTACCGGTGTAGGAGATGCTCAGCGGGTCGAGGCTGGCGCCTTCGTTGTAGAAGTCGGAGAAGGCGTGGTTACCGTCGGCGGTCAGGTTCGCGGAGATGCCGCTGATGCTGACCACGCCGTCCTTCTCGCTCTGCTTGGCGGTGCCGGTACTCAGGGTAGCCATCTTGACTTCCTTGGGGCCCTCGAACTTGCCGCTGGCGTAGTTCTTGGTACGCACGGTCATGTAGAGGGAGCCGGTGCCGTCAGCGAGGTTCAGTTCCACGCGGGGGTTGGAGAAGGTGAGGTTCAGGGCGCAGCCGGTTTCGGGGTCCTGACCTTCTGCGCAGTGGCCGGTGAACCAGAGGCGGCCGGCAGCCTGCAGGGTGACCTGCTTGCCGTCTTCAGAGACGGTGGTGGAGGTCGGGGTGAAGGTGAACTGCTTTGCGGTTGCGTCCCAGGCTGCGCCGTCGGTCATTTCGCGGGGCATACCGTTGTAGGACAGGAAGGAGGCGCGCACGCCCCAACCGAAGGACGCGCCAGCGGTTGCTTGGTCGCCTGCTGAGACGTTCTGTGCGGCAACGTTCTGGGCAGCAATATTAATGTTCTCGGCGAGAACGGGTGCCAAGGGCAGGGCGACAGCGCCAGCGACGGCGAGGGCGCAGGCTCCCTTGGAGAGGCGGGTGCTAGATGTGAAAATCTTCATTGGTGTGTATCCATACTATCGACATTGTTAGGACAGGCTTACTATATCGACAGTGTGAGTATTTCTCAACATCAGATTCCAAGAAAGCGTTTTATGACAGAACACCTCGCAGCACACTGACGGGGATACAACTACCCCACGCCAGCATGCCGCAATAAGTACCGGGGGCCGCCACTCCCCCGGCCTCTAGACAACTAATCCTTCTTCGGAGTGTGCACACGCGACACACCCAGGGCACCAAGAATTAGGCCGCCACCCAAAGTTACCAAAATCGGCAGAAGAGGCGAGCTCTTACCCGTATTGCGGGTAATCTGCGCCTCCGTTGCCTTCACGCCATCCGGCGCCCTGTGCTCAGTACGAACCTGCGAGGGAGAACCATCCAGCGTCGAAGACCGTCGCGATTGGGTAGCGGGCTCGGTTTCTGGGGACTCACTCGTATAAGCGGTAGCCTGCTCATCCTGTGCATCGCGTGTGCGGTAGCCTAGCGCAGATGAAGAAGAGGCAGCGGGGCGAGCAACGGCCTCCGTCCCCTCTTCGACAGAGATGGTGGGGTCCTTCCGGTCCCCGGCCAGGGCGGTTGCAGAACGTACGCCTCGGGTCTTCGTCTTATTCCCGTCACCAGCCACTTTCACGGCATTCTGCTCCTCACCGCTCGAGGCCGTTGAGGGGGCCGCAGAAGAGGTGCCAGCCACTGCTGAGGATGAAGAATCCGAGGAATCATCAGTGGAGGTGTCGTCGCTTTCCCCCTGGGAATTTCCGGTATTGTTACTTCCTCGAGAAACGGTGAAGCGTACCGTGCTGACCTGGACATCTCCACCGCTGGTGGCGTCTATTGCCACTACCAAGTAGGTGCGACCGGTCTGCAGGGAGGCGCCGGGTACACCCAGCACCGCCTCAAAGCTTCCGGAGGAGAGGTCCGAAGGGTTCACCCTCACAATAGCTAGGGCGTCACCCACCGTATGCCCATCACTGTCGAGCTCCATGAGCATCAGGTCATACCCGTTGTCATTCGTTGCAAAGTTCTTTCCGCGCACCGTAACGGGCTTTACCGAATCGCTCGAGTTAACCTGGGAGTTCTGGATTGTCAGGCGAGGACCGTCTCGGTGATTCTGCCTACTTGCCTGAGCCTCGATCTTTTCGGAGCTAATCAGCTGAATATGCTCCGGTTCCTTTGTGACGTTCGGGGACTGGGTCACCACCGGCTGAGGAGTGGGGGCTACGGTAGAAGGAATATGCGTGGGGCTGGGCTGCGGCGAGGGAGACTCCGGGGTGTCTTTCTTCTCTACCGGTGTGGAGTCGGTTGCCGAGGGGCCCTTCGAGGATGCATCCTCACCGTGGGGCGGGGTAACTCCCGGCTGAGTAGAATACCGAGGATCGGAGGGAACCTCCGCCAGGGTGTCGCGATCTCGCGTCAGAAAATCTACGCGTGTGATACCGTAGGCCGCATCCGTCAGGGTGATGGCGTAGAACGTTCCCTCAGCGGGCAAATCAAGCAGAAGCGCTACTTCCCCGGGGGAACCCCCTTCGGTCGGGGAGACAGAACGGTGGGTGCATTCCTCCGTCGACGTGCACGAAGTAACTTCTACCAGCACGCTCTCGGCAGATATTCCCTGAGGAAAACCCGACCAAACGAGCAGGGCAACACCGTTCTCACGGTGAATGGTCAGGTTAATATCACCCTCGTTAGGGTCATCGAAGTCGACGTTCGATTCCCCCTCGCGACGTTGCGTTATGGGGGCGTCCGAGTCGCCTACTCCAGCGACATCGTGTAAAGAGGGCGTAGGGTCGGCAACAGTATCGACGGCCATGGATGGAGCAAGCACCCCACTCTGCAGTCCCGCAGCAAGGGTCGCAACGGCAACTACACGGCGTTTTATAGATAATGTGCTCATGCAATGTGTCTTTTCGTGGTGTTTAACGAGGTGCTCCCACCCCCGATTATTCTTCCAATCCCACACGGGGTAATCGACTGAGCCCTGGACAGAGTATCTATCCGGTGGCATCCACGCCATACGACCACTGAGATGTGGGGTCAGGGTAAGGAGGAGTCCACGTCTATATATCGGCTTCCTCAACCCTACCATGAACTCCGAGGTTTATTCACTCAAGGGTATTTTGACTCCCCTAAACGCTGTCTTTACGCTCGGGGAGTCAACAAGTCCCGTAGGTGTTTACCGGTGGAACACCCGAGACAGGGAGAAAGCATTCCTCCGAATGGCCATCCATACGGCGCCCGTCACCAGGCCCAATCCCACCAGTCCTACGGTCCAGAAGGTCACCCTATAGTCGGAGGCTTCCTCCATAACGTGTTCCGAAGAGGACGCCGCTTTCACGCCTTCCTGTTGCCCCGCGGTCGATCCGGAGTGCACCTGAGAGATAGGGGCGTTAACCTCAGCGGAACGGGAATTACCTTCCGTCTGACGGATGGGGGTTAGTCCCTTGGCGCCATCGGTAGGGGTCACGGGCTGCGCGGCAGATGCCGATCCGCTCTTTACGGAGGCGCCACCCTCCCCATTAGGCGTTGCGGTATCGGACCCCGCGGCGTATGCCGAGGTCAGGGGTGACTGCCCGGCGGATGCATTGGTCTGGGGCGCCATAGTGCGCGCTTGCGCCAGAGCCTGAAGCCCCTGCTGACGGCGCTCGGCACGCGCCTGGCTCTCACGGGTTGCGGTGGAATCGGCCCCGCTAGAACGGGAAGCGTTCGAGCTACCGTCGGCTGCATTAGAAGAAGTATGGGAGGAGGCGCTCGCGGAGTTGTCGCTATTCGCGGTAGTGGACGTTGAAGTAGCGCCCGTTTCATCGCGGCGAGTGGCGGAGGAATCCGCGGTATCCTGCGATTTCCCGGCACTCACCTTAAACCGAACCGAGGCCACGGCGGTGTCGTTGTTCTGCTCATCGACGTACACCAGGTACGCGGTATAGACCGAATCGGTCTTGAGAAGCGACCCCGGAACGCCAACAGCCACCTCAAGTTCTCCTCCAACGATGTGTGCAGCGTCCACGTGCGTGTACGAGACGGCATCGCCTCGGGGATTACCCTGCATATCGGTCTCAAGGACCATCAGGTCGTACCCGTTCTCTCGGGCGGGCAGGTTCTTTCCGACAACGGTCACGGGCTTCGTCTCTGCGTCAGAACGCAGCTCGGCGTAGCGAACGTTCAGCGTTGGAGCGTTCAGGTTCGCGTTGTCTCGGGAGGCGGTCAGGCCTCCGGGTACCTCGCTCACGATCTGAGTGCCGCGCTCCAGGCCGCCCGCCGCTTTCGGGGTAGGCGAAATCGAGGGCTGCGGATGACGGGCCTCTTCACGCGCTTTAGCCAGGATATTCTGCGTTTCGTCGTCAAGACGGATTCCCGACGAGTCACTGGCGACGTCCTCATCACCGGCAGGAACGATATGGGGAATAAGCGAACCGGCAGCAATTTTGAACTCCCCGTATCCCTCATCGAAGCTGTCCATGTCGAGGACGGAGATGGTGTAGTAGCCTTCCTTCGGCGTACTCGGTAGCGTGAGCGTCAGAAGGGTAGAGCCATCCTGGGCTTTCACTGCGCTCAGCTGCTGGGGAGTATAGGTGACTACCTCTCCGGATGCTTTACCGGAGACGGTGTAGTACTGAACGGCCACGAGATAGCGGCTCGAATCATTGATGTACTTCTCTTCGTAGAGAGGTTGCAGATTGAGGGTCACCCGGTTCTGTTCCACAGAATGAATTAGAACCTCAAGCGTATCGAGTTCAAGGTTGAAATCTTGCGAGGGACAATTCTGAGGATTCTCCGAATTGAGAATAGTAATAATACACTGCTGATCGACAGAAAAACCGGTTCCCTCCACCGCGGAAGCATTGGGTAACACAAACACACCCGTAGTTGCTAAAACGGAAAGCGTCAGGGCGCGGAAAGTTCGAGGTCGTTGAGTGATCATGATAGTGCCATTTCAATCGAAGCGGACGCACAACCTGCTGATAAGGAGTAGCTCACCACAAGCCCCTCTAACGCAATAATTATGCGTGCCGGTACATCGGTTACATCCCAGCCTAACACGAGTATTAAGATTTTAAATTCATTGCATTTGCGTGCTTATTGTTAGGCAGTATATGCACCTCAGAGTAAAACACTGTATGGCCACCCCTAAAAACATCGTTATCGAAAAATACGAATGTTTAGAGGGAAGGTCGAATATCCCGCAAACAATTATTTCAATCGCCGTAAAAGCCCAGGTGCACGACATATAGTGTCCAATCCAAGCCCTGAACACAGGCCATTCACGGTGTTATAACGTATAAACGTTCGCGCCGGGGGCCCACAAATCCACCTCTTATAAACCATCAAAATCATTTACACGCCATACAAGATTTGATAAAAATCCATTGCATAATGCGACACACATCTCACATAATGCAAAGACGCCCCGCGGTCGGTAATGCTGCGCATCACCGCCACGGGGCGCCCTTCGAGGTAAATGCTCTGCTCCCCCGCGCCTATGCGTTCGCGTCCATCGTCTCAGTTGCCACCGCTTCAGCAGAGGCCTCCGCCCGACGACGATACCGGTTCACCACCACGGCGCTACCCACGAAGACAACCGAACCGGCCAGCGCAATTCCCAGCGGCACGGTACCATCCGGCAGGGGTACATCTTCCGAAGCGCTTGCCTCCAGTTTCTGAGAATCGGAACCACCGCGAGCTTTCGTGCTTCGCGTATAGAACCCGTCGGAGCTCAGGCGAGAACCTTCCCGTGCAGCAGGGGCAACGCTCTCAGCGCTTCCCGCTGACACCTGATACCCCATCAGATTCACGATGGTGCGTCCGCCAATAAAGGCTGCGTATCCCGACATAACCGGGGTGACATTCGATGCGGTAACGGGGTTACTCGTGACCGCATGAGCCTGCGGGGTTGCCCGCGCAGCCGAGGCATGGGCATGAGCGACATGATTCAGAGCGACATCTGTCGAAGGAATATGGGGAACGGTTTCCCCAGTGATTCCTCGAGCCGACGAAGATTCAACCGCAGAGGGTGAAGCATCACTCGGTGAGGAGATATCTGCCGGCAGCTGCTCACTCGAAGAATGAACCACAGTGCGCCTAGGCCGATTGTTGGCGTCTGCAGTTGAATCCGCCGAGCTGGCGCGCTGAATAATGCTCACGCTGAAGGCAGAGGTTGCCACGAGCCTCAGCTCATCGGGAGACTCTCCCCCCACCGCCACCACCCGGTACCGCTTACCGCCAACGAGTGAGGTTCCGGGGACCTTCAAATCAGCCGAGAACGCACCGTCCCTGACCTGCTCGGGGCTCACGTGGGTCGTGGCCAGGGGTGCGCCGACGGCTCCCCCGTCGGCAGGCATCTCGAAGACCATGACGTCATAGCCCAGGGAGCTCTCCCCCACGTTCTTGACGCTCGTGTGAATCGTCTGAAGATCACTTGAGCCTCGCAGCTCCGCGGTGGAAATCTCAAGAATGGCCTCACGGGTTTCCGCGGGAATCTGATTCGAGGAGCGGTTATGCACCAGGATACGGTCGCCCTCGGGCTTGGGCGTATCAGAAACGTCGGTGGTAGATTCGGAACTACGGGGCTCCCCCACATCACCGGGTTTCTCAGATGTAGCAGCGGAGGGGGTCGGCGAGGCACTCTCCGAGGTAACCGGAGCCGGGGCCGGAGCGGCCGTGGGCTGCGGACGGTCCTCTCGCTCATCCTTCGAAGGCTCGGGATTCGGCACAGGATGGGGAGTAGGGCTCACCGCATCGATGGGTGCACGCTGCACACCCGGGGTATCGGGGAAAAAAAGATTCTGACGTGAGGCGAGAAGACCTTCAACGCTCTCGCCGTATTCGGGACGCAGCTCAACGAAAGAGGAGTTGCCGGTCTGAAGGTCGGTGACCTCCACCATATAGGCCTGTTCGATATTCAGGCGCTGGTGAATACTCACATCGAGGTAGCCGTCATCATTCTTCGACACGGTCAGCTGTGAGGCGGGGACCACCATCGAGGCAACTTCCAGACCCTCCACGGTAACTGCCACAAGGCGCACCTGCACGTGGTCGAGAGACTTCACCCCGCCCAGACCAATCAGGATGTAATCCTCACTCTGGCCTAGCAAATCCATGATGAAAACATCAACGTTCGTAGCGTGGGGTTCAGGAGTCTTCGCAGAGGGAGTCGCACCATGCGGCTGTGCATGGGCGGATGATACGAAGGAAGCGGGGGCCAAAGTTGCAGGGGCCAGCGCACCTCCCAGCCCGAGGGCTGCAGATGCTACGAGGGCCGCGCCGCGAGCAGTTCGCTGCGTGGTAAACATGGTCACCTTTTTCGTGAGTGAGTAAGTGAGCGATAGGTTGTGCAATCCCCCACGCTCAGATGTTCGGAAGTGAGAGCGGGGAGGCGGCCTCTCTTATCGGTGACCATGTGCGTTTTAGAACGCGTTTTGCTCCGCGAGGGCGGGGCATAGAGAGTGGCAGTACCGCCGGTCAATGCACTCTAAATTATAGGTATAACCTTAGAAAAAGTTAAAGACGAGGGGACGCCTCTTTTGTTACAAAGAAGCATCCCCTCGTCTTATCTCACGTTATGGCTTGTGAGAGGGTATTTATCAGCTTTTTAGGACCGGGAAGTGAGTTGCACATCACGGCGGCCACGGCGGGTCAGGAAGGGTCCCGCAACCAGAGAGAGCGACCCTACCGCACTGATCGTCAGCATCCCGGAGGTACCCGTTGCAGCCAGCTGCTCACGCTCACCCTTGGAGGCCGAAGCCGTAGCCTTCTGAGGCTTCTGTCCGGCACGGTCGGTAGCGCCGCCGGTAGCAGCCTCGGTAACCGGAGCAGATTTGGGCGAAGCCGACTCGGCCGACACAGGAGCCTCGGATGCGACAGCCACAGGAGCGGACTCCTTCGACTCTTCGACCGGTGCCGGGGCGCTATCGGAGGGAGTAACCGAGGGCTTCTCCTCCGTCGGCTTTTCAGCAGCGGAGCCGCCGTTGTCTGGCTCCTCAGCTGCCGGCGCTTCGGTCTGCTCGGCAGGCAGCGAGTCGGAAGGACGCGAAGCATCCACGCCGTCACGCTCCACTGTGAAGCCGCCGGTCACGATCTGCACGGTTCCTCGGGAATCCTCGTAGACTGCGCTTACACGGTAGGTCGTACCCGGCTTCAGGGCGTTGCCCGGCACCTGAAGCTGCGCGGAGAAGGAGCCGTCCTCCACACGAGCGTCCCCGGAGGCAATGGCCTCACCGGCGGTTCGGCCGTTAGAATCCAGCGCGTGCACCTGCAGGGCCACGGGACCGGAACCTTCGAGACCTTCACCGGTGAAAGTGAGCGTCTTTTCCGAGTTATTCTCGGGGACTGCGGTCTCTTCCACGCGCAGGCGAGCACCCACGGCCACGGATGAATGATTCGTCGATTCGGCTGACTCCTGCTCCTCCGCGCGATCTGCCGAGGCGTCGCGCACCCGGTCGAACCGAGTGTTACGCGGCAGGTCGTAGTGGCGTCGAGGGTCGGTTTCCGGGAGCACGGGGTCCTGTTCCTCAGCGGGAACAACGGAAGCCTCAGAAGCTTCCGGCTCGGAGGTCGCGGGGCGAGGGGCCGCCGGGGTCTCTTCCGCCTGCGCTTCAACCTCTTCAGCCTCTTCGTCGGCAGGCTCAGCGGCTGCAGTCTCAGCAACGCTCCAGCCATTGGTGAAGGGAATCTCGACACTCTGAGCTGCTAGGCCTCGGGAAGCCGAAGGGGCAATTTCAACGTTCAGCACGTAGCGCAGATCGGGATGCACATCCTGCAGAACGGCTAGGCGAGCACCGGGTACCTCGATGCCGTCCAGAAGCGTGCCGTTGACAACATCGGCTCGTGCCGGGGAGGCAGCCAGTACGTGGCGATTGCCCTGCTCATCAATGGCGTAAATCGAGGTCATGATCTCGAAGGCCTGCGCATCGCCCAGGCCGGTGGCCTTGTAGACGATCAGGTTCTGCTCCTGCGGAATTTCCAACTGACCCGACAGGATCTGGGCATTGAGCGGCTCATCCTGAGTATCCGCAGGCTGCACCTCCAGGGGCGTCCATGAATTGTAGGAGGTGTCTTCGACGGAATAGCCGAGATCGGGGTTGACGACGGCGGTTGCCACCACGTACTGCTGGTTGGGGTCGAGGATTCCCGCAGGCAGGGTGAGCTGGGTGCTAAAGCTACCCTCGTGCACATCGGAGACGGGGACGAGGGTCATGGTCACCGCACGGGCACGGCTCAGGGCAGCCAGGGGGTACTTGCGGTACTCGCTGACGTACACGGCGATGCCATGCTTCTCAACGTCCTCGCCCAGAAAACCACTACCGCTAACGGTGATGCTCTGGGAACGCGCGGGGTTGATGGCAGCGCCCTGTTCGACCTGCACCGAGGGGCGCACATCGCGGTCAGAACGCTGGGCGCGGTTCTGCTGAACGTTAGAGGAGGAAAGGCCGCCCGCATTGTGCACTGGAATCGCGGCCTGGGCCGCACCGGTGCCGGCGGTCAGAACGGAGGCCGCAATGGCGGCCGTTGCTCGGGTCTTTGAGTGAGCGGGATCGGGCATGAAACACACCTTTTCTGTGAGTGTGAACGATACCCTTTACGCGACAACGACGCCTCAATTCCCGGCGGGAAGATGTACGGTTGGTTCCTTCGCGAGGTTGGTAGCCTTGCGATAGGGGTCTCCTCGGCATGGGCGATGGGTTCCGAGAGGTAAAACTCTCAATCTCCATCTGAGGTGGAAGTCTGCGCGAGGGGAATCGCTCTATTTATCGGTAGTTCCACACTATCAATAGAAAAAGCCTCTTGAGGCCCAATACGCTTTACGAGCCAACTATTTTTTTATGCAATGAACCACAAAACGGGTTTTTTGCCCAAATCTCCCCCATTAATCATCCGCAAAACATATCGACTAGGTAAAATACCTCAACTCTCCCTTCAAGGTGAGGGTTTAAAGCGAACGTAAATAGGTAGACTCTGCAGTGCTATATGTGCACATTTATGCACATTTAGTTATTTTCTTTCGGGTGTAAGGTTTTTGAGGTCTCGCATCAATCAGTAGCGCCAATCCTCTATTCACCGGCGATGCGAATGACTCTCTTGCCACGCGTGTGACCGGCCTGCAAATCGCGGTAGGCCGCACGGACATCCTCAATCGTGAACCCGTACACGCGATCCAAGCGAATTGACACCTTCCCATCGGCGACCAGCTCGGTTAGGGTCTCGAAGTCCCCGTGTTCCGAATGGCGGGGGCCCGTAAACTGTGCTCCCCTAATCATGACTTTGGGCGAGGGAACGAGGGTTCCAATGTCCTTGCCCTTCAGCCCCAGCGAAAAGGCTAGGGTCACGTAGTCGCCACCGTAGCAGTCCAGGAACTTTGTCACGCGACCCTCGGCTGCCTTGAGCACTCGTTCCCTCACGCCCTCGCCATAAGCAACCGGCATGGCCCCCAACGACCTGATAAACTCGGCATTCGCGGCCCCTGCAATACCAATGACGCGTGCACCGCGAGCCACGGCATACTGCACGGCGACGGACCCAATTCCGCCCGAAGCCGCGGAGATGACCACCGTATCGCCCTCACCCACGCCAATATGGCGGAAGGCGCCTCTCACGGTCAGGGCCGCGACACCCATTGCGGCCGCGTGCTCAAAATCAATGGAGGCGGGCTACGGCAAATTCTTCAACGGGGTTATCCGGGCCCCTCGAAATTCGAGGCTTTCACTTCCGGGACGCTCGGAACCGATAAACCCACCCCCGCGAGCGCGGGGAACCCTGTCATGAACAAATCGACACCGGCCTGTCCGTCCATTGCGGCTGCAACGTTCCGTGGAGCGCCGCATCGTGCGCCCTCACTATTCTGAACACACAGAAACGTCCTCGCGGTCTCCCGAGATTATTTTAATCCCGAGGAACCCGCGAGGACGTTTCATACGGCGTTACGCGAAAGGATCAACCCTAGAGGCTGCGGCGACGCAGGAGCATCAGCGCAGCACCGGCGATCAGCGCTGCGGCGCCGACACCGGCAATACCCGCGACACCTTCAGCGCCGGTGTGAGCCAGCTGCGGCTTCGAAGAGCTATCCGGAGTGGTGCGGCCGGCGGTATCGCGAGCGCTCACGGTGTGGCCACTCTGGGAAGAAGCAGTCACCGGGGTGTTACCAACCTTGGCCTTGGGGGCCTGCGAGGAGGGAACGCGAGTCTCGGTCACGGTCACGGAACCGTCCTCGCTCATTTCCGCGGTGAAGACGCTAGTGGTGCCGTCGCCGTTATCGCGAACGGTGGTGTTATCGTCGTTGCTTGCCGCGGGCACCGTGGGGGCCGGGTGGTCCGCATCGCTCACGGAGGCGGTGGTGACAGCCACCTGATGTACCAGGCCGTTCGGGTCGCTGGTAGCCACGAGCGCGTACACGTAGCCGGGCAGCAGACGATCGGCACGCACGGAAAGCTTAGTGGTGAAGGTGCCCTCCATAATCTCGGATGCGGGCACATCCTGAACGGCCAGAGCCTCACCGGTGATGTTGCCGTCGGCATCCAGGCGGTAGATGGCCACCTGCACGCCGCGGGAAGCAGATTCGTGGGTGAAGCCCGCGCCGTTGACAGTCACCACGTTGTACTCGTCGTTCGGGTCCAGGCTTGCGCTCTCGGTGGTGAGGGTTGCGTTCTGAGGTTCAGGGGCTGCCGGGGTTTCGGGAGCCGGAGTCTCGTCAGCCTTGGGAGTCTCTGCCTTGGGGGTTTCCGGAGCCGGAGTCTCGGGGACCGGGGTCTCATCAGCCTTGGGGGTCTCCGGAGCCGGAGTCTCGTCAGCCTTGGGAGTCTCTGCCTTGGGGGTTTCGGGAGCCGGAGTCTCGGGGGCGGGAGTCTCATCAGCCTTGGGGGTCTGAGCACGCGGAGTGGTAGTCTCGGTTACCTTGAAGGAGGAAAGAGCCACCAGCTTCTCGGCGGGCTGAGCCTGGGGGTTGCTGACAGCAACCAGAGCGTAGGATGCGCCGGCGGGAAGCTGGGCTGCGGGAACGCTGAGGGAAGCGTTGAATGAGCCGTCCTTGATCTGTCCAGCGTCAACGGTGATGGTTGCAATCGGTTCGCCGGTAATCTGCTGGTCAGCGTCCAGAGCGTAGATGCTCACGTTAACAGAGGCACCCACCTTGGCCCCCTGGAAACCGGATGCACGAACCGTAATGGTATTGATGGTGGCGTCTGCGGGGAAGTCAGTTTCCTCAATCTCGATGGCGGGATCGGCCTGCTCGGTCTTGGGATCTGCCTTCGGGGTTTCCTCGGTCTTCGGTGCCTCGGTAGCAGCGGGGGCCGGGGCCTCAGCCTTCGGGGTTTCCTCGGTCTTCGGTGCCTCGGTAGCAGCGGGGGCCGGGGCCTCAGCCTTCGGGGTTTCCTCGGTCTTCGGTGCCTCGGTAGCAGCGGGGGCCGGGGCCTCAGCCTTGGAAGCCTCGGTAGCAGCGGGGGCCGGGGCCTCAACCTTGGAAGCCTCGGTCTTCGGAGCCTCAGCGGCAGCAGGGGTCTCAGCCTTGGGTGCTTCGGTAGAAGCCGGGGCCGGGGCCTCAGCCTTCGGGGTTTCCTCGGTCTTCGGTGCCTCGGTAGCAGCGGGGGCCGGGGCCTCAGCCTTGGATGCCTCGGTAGCAGCCGGGGCCGGAGCAGTAACCTCTACGTTTACCTCGCCGTTGGGGTGCTGCGTAACGGCGACAGTCGTACCGCTCTGGTCTGCGGGAGCCTCAGCCGCAAAGGTTGCCGGAATAGCGGCAACGGAGCCTGCGGTAAAGGCTGCAGCTGCTGCAATCTTGTAGACGCGACGGGTAGTCTTCGACATTGTTCCTCGATCTCTGAATCATCGGTGGTGAACCCCGGGAATATGCGCCCCCCTCATCGAAGGCCATCGGGTGTTCAATATGGGTGTGATGCTAAAAGGCTAACATTCGCCCCTGTTCTTACCGGCACCCTATCGCATCCTCTATTCAAGTGTTATCAAATCGTTATAAAACACTCCCCTATAAAGAGGTTGCATACATACCAATTTGCTTACTCAAGTTCTCCGTATCAGGATATGACGATTCTTAAACTTCCCTTTTACTGACGTTTAACGAACCTATGCGTTATTCCGTGAGGAAAAACCTTATAACTACCTGAGAAAACCCCGCTTCGGGGAGTGAGCTTTCACCCATCCTCCAAGCGGGGTTATGCGCGTATTATCCGCAGAACTTCTCAATGAGGGGTTGCAGAGAGGGTTGACGACCCGCTACCCCTCGGCGCGAATCACCTTGAATTGGCTGGCCTGAGCCACCGGGCGCAGGGTAACGCGGTCCAGGTTAACGTGGTGCGGAACGTTGAGCGCAAAGGTTACGGTCTGCGCAACGTCCTCGGCGGTAAGCGGATTCGGTACGCCCTCATACACGCGGTCGGCGGCCTCCTGCGAACCCAGGCGGTTCAGCGAGAACTCTTCGGTGTGCACCATGCCGGGGCAAATCTCGATGACGCGAACGTTATGTTCCGCCTCCTCCAGGCGGAGCGCCTCGGTCAGGCCGCGAGCGCCAAACTTTGCGGCGTTATACCCGGCGCCGCCCTCGTACCCATGCTCGGCAGCGGTGGAGGTCAGATTCAGAATCGTGCCGTGGCCATTCTGGCGCAGTGCCCCGCTGAAGGCGCGGACCGTATTCAGGATTCCCAGCACGTTCATGCGGTACATCTGCAGGTAATCTTCAGGCTTACCCTCCGAGACGGGATCCAGGCCGATGGCTCCCCCGGCAATATTGACCAGGGCGTCGACGGTTCCCTGCTCACCCAGGATCTGCTCGGCGGCAAAAGCAACGGCGGTCTCGTTGGTTACATCGCAGGTGACCGGATGCGCCCCGGTCTCCTGCTGCAGGGTGTAAAGACGGTCGGTGCGGCGAGCCAGAGCGTACACCGTCCACCCGGTGGCAACCAGCTGATGCACGGTAGCTCGACCAATTCCGCTGGACGCGCCGGTCACCACGGCCACTTTGCCGTCTCCGGCCCAGGAGCGAAAGGGAGATGGAGGAATGTAAGTGTTCTTAGTCATATCTTTATCCTAATAAAACGATGCCCGGTCGTGCTCTACAACGAAACACACCGGGCATACATTTTTGGTTTTTTCGGTTTTCACGGCTCAAAAGAACCTCGTCCCCCCGATTACTTGCGGCGACGGGGAAGACCCCAGCGGCTACGGCCACCATCGCGGTAGCCGAGGCGGTGCTCAAAGTACACGGGCGAGCTACTACCGGTCTTCACGGTGTCCGGGGGAACCGTACCCTCGCGTGCAGACATGAGATAGAGAATCGCGGCACCCGGCACGAAAGCGATAATGGGAAGAACGAAGCGCATGCGCGCCTCCCCATAGCCGCTTCGCAAGCTAAGGTGCCCGATGCATGCCGCTACCAGCACCACCTGAATCAGTAGAACGGCGGTCTCGAAAGCGCCCAAACCAAAGAAACTAAACGTACTCATCAATGCCTCCTCAGGATTGGTACTATTTCAGTCTACGCCCCCGAATGATGCCTGCATAGGGTCCGGTCACGTGTTGAAATGATCCGCGGAACACATTTATCTTAGGGTATTAATGACCTATTCCTGCAGCATTTCCGCGTAGCGCATCCGAGCCTTCTCCCCCGCCACCACCCCTATCTACCGCACCACCGTGAAATCTCAACGCCACCGCATCGCCAACCTCCGAACCCGCCGCCGAGAATTACAGCAGCGAGCCGCCACGTACCGAGCTTCCACAGGGACCCCCTACCCCATCGAGGTACATCTACTCCTGGGGCAGACCTACCTGGACCCCGCTTCCTGGGATGCTCTCCTTCACTCCCGCGGACCCGCCGTTGCCCTGCGTCGCGCACGTTTCGCCCCGCGATACGACCAGCTTCTGCGCCGCCTCGAAGAAGCCATCACCCGCTACGAACGCCCCTGACAACCCCTCGAAGCACCCCGCAAACGGCCATCGAGGCCGTGACTCACCACATCCTCGGCGCACGGCCGGCGCTGAAAGCTGAGAGAATGCCGTGAATATGAGAAAATAGCCCTTATGGCTGAAAACATTTT
>ERZ773074.238-NODE-238-length-25091-cov-19.335876_pt1 | contig 25091 bp, 23 predicted proteins | sample MGYA00580615_ERZ773074 | MGnify/ENA primary metagenome ERZ773074 (study PRJEB29015, sample SAMEA2738126) | human oral metagenome | biome: human oral; feature: human-associated habitat; material: saliva | place: China | collected 2160 ...
TCCAGCAAGGAGGACAGATGCCCATCATCGCACCGAAGCAGCGCATCGAGGCGCCTGCTACCAGCCCCACCACTGGCGGGCTGTTCTCCCAGGTCGCCCCCATCGAGGACTCCTCGATCCGCTGGGAGAACGGGGTCACGTGGGAGGACGTCGAGCGCGCCGACATCGGCTCCATCGGCCAGTACCAGAAGCCCGGAACCGTCGCGGGCCTGCCCAAGACCCTCGACACGCCGAAGGGCGTGACCCGCGAGTCCCTGGAGCCGCTGACCCTCTACGCCGTGTTCCGAACCACCCCGCTAGACCACACTCCCGAGGAGGCCGTCGCCATCGCGGCGCAGCGCCTCGCTCAGTACGAGGAGTTCGAGGTCGAGAAGGCCCTGTGGTCCGGCGTCAAGGGGGCAGGTCCCGCCCTGACGAAGGTTCAGGAGTGGGCCAACAACTCCGGCCCTCAGGATGCCGAGAGCGCCTGGAACGCTGCGGAGCACTACGCCCGCACCCCTGGGATTCGTCCCACCTTCCACGTCTCTCGGCGCCTGTGCGGCCTGCTGACGGCCCGCCAGATGTTCGAGTGCAAGTCCGACGGGACGTTCCGGACCAGGATGGGCACTCCCGTCGTGGCCGGGTACGGCTACGCGGACAAGCCCCCGGTCATCGTCTCCACCGGCCCGATTCAGATCTACCGCGGGGACGTCTTCACCTCGACCAACGCCGGGGGAGGCTTCGACAAGGGGCAGAACGACCTGACGGCGGTCGCCGAGCGGCAGTACGTCATCGCGTACAACTACGACGATGCCTACAAGGTCCAGGTCCGGACCGACCCCGGCTCGGGAACCTACAAGCCCCGGACGTTCTGAGTCCCTATGACCTACATCACCAACTCCAACACCAACGGAAAGGATGCGCTGAGCCATGGCTAAGACGCACTCATACACACCAGTGCTGGGGAAGCGCATCCGCGTCACCCCGCTGGACACCTGCGGCAAGTTCGACAAGGCGCAGCACAAGCCGGTGGCCACCTCCGGCTTCGTGTCGGTCAAGCTCGCCGCCGAGGTCGAGGACGGCACGGAGATCACGGTCCGCAAGGCCGACGGCTCCCTGTGCGTCAACGAGAAGCAGTCCAACACCTTCAAATATTTCACGGTAGAACTCGAGTTCTGCGGCGTGAACCCCTCCGTCCTGGACATCGTGACCAACGCCACGAAGTACCTGGACCACGCCGGCGACACCGCGGGCTTCAAGGTTGCTTACGGCAAGATCGAGAAGAAGTTCGCCCTGGAGCTGTGGACCGGCCTGTCCGGTCAGGCCTGTGCGGCCGGTGCGGAGGACGCCAGCGGCTACCTCCTGCTGCCCTTCCTCACCGCCGGAACCGTCGGCGACATCGAGGTCACCGGTGAGGACGCCGTGACGTTCTCCATGACCGGCGCTGTCACCAAGTCCGGCAACGCTTGGGGCGTCGGCCCCTACGACGTGGTCAAGAAGGCCAACGGCGCCGGCGGCGGCTTCATCAACGCGAAGCTGCCCACCCCGCTTGACCCGCTCGACCACCTCCTCATGATCGACACGGCTCTCGCTCCCCCGCCGGACAGCGACCAGCCCGTCACCGTCGCCTGAGTAACCCCTCTCAGACGCACTGACAGCCCCGTAGAGCGCACAAACGCCTTGCGGGGCTGTCGCCGTACCTGCTCCACGTGAAACCGGCTCTACGCCCCTTAGGATGGTCCTATAGGTATACTCATACGTGCGGGCACCGCCTATGGATTCTCGGCGGCGTAGCCATCCCGCACCACGCACGCGTTGTAGGAGAGAGCATGCAGGACATCGAGAGAGGCTACGGGCCCGGAGACTGGCCGGTCTCTTACAGCGCGTGCGAGGACCTGAAGGAGTACCTGGACGAGGCGGGGCGCCCCGAGCAGCAGCACACCTTCGAGGCCATGGCGACTCAGCTTCTCTGGGAGTGGACCGGGCGCCGGTTCGGGACCGACATCGTCGTGATCCGGCCCGAGCCGGCCGACTGCGTGCCGCCGCCCACCTACCAGTCCCAGGACTACCTGCGGAGCTTCCTCCCGTTCCGCCTGGGCGGCGTGCTGCACGACGTCGTGTGCGGCGTGTGCGGGCCCTACTGCACCCACACCTCTGGGACCCCGGCCATCCGTCTGCCTGGGAACGTCCATCGCGTGCATCAGGTCACGGTCAACGGCAAGGTGCTCCCACTAGGTGCGTACCGGCTCATCAATCACTCGGTGCTCCAGCTCACAGGCCGTACCTCGCCCCTCGGACCCGAGGTTCCGCTTGCATTCCCCCCAGTACAAGACCTTTCCCGGCCAACGACCGAGGAGGGCACCTGGGAGATTCGCTATTCGCAGGGCGTCCCCGTCCCCGAGGGCGGCCAGGTCGCCGCCGGCGTGCTCGCTCTCGAGCTCGCCAAAGCCGCCTGCATGGACCGCGACTGCGCCCTGCCTGCGCGCCTCCAGTCGGTCACCCGTCAGGGCGTCACCGTCCAGGTGCAGGACGACTTCGACGAGATGCAGGAGGGCCGCACCGGAATCTGGCTGGTGGACTCCTGGGTCGCCTCGATCCGCAAGCCCCGTCAGGCAGCTCGGGCCTACAACCCCGACGACTACGCGCGCCGTCAGCCGTCCAACCGCCGTGGCGGGGTGATCTGGTGAGCCCGGCTCCGCGCCTGTCGCGCCGTAGCCGGCAGCAGAGCGAGGACTACGCCGCATTGTCCGGACGAGTCTCCTCCCCGGAGCCGTCCGTCGTCCATTCCACGGCGATCGCCCTGCTCAAGGGCGGAGCTCAGGCCCTGTCCAACGCGGTCTCGCAGGCGTACGTCGCCCCCGGTGCCGAGGTGGCGTGGGACGAGTGCTGCGCCGGGCACCTCTACGTCCGCACCGTCTCCGTCTCCCCCGTCTTCGGACCCCGAGCCGCCGACGGCGAGGCGTGCTCGGTGCGCTACTGGGCTGCGACCTTCGCGCTCGGGACGCTGCGCTGTGTCGAGGTCGTGGACGATCGGGGCCGCGGCCCCCGCCCCTTCGACCTGACAGCCGACGCGGCGGTCCTGCACCAGGACATGGCGGACCTGGGCAAGTTCCTCACCTCGTCCACGAACGCCGACGACATGGACTGGCAAGCCTCCGGCCCCGACGGCGGATGCGTGGCCGGCGAGTGGACCTTCACCGTCCGGCTCAACTGCCCGTGACCGTGGCGGGGAGGTAATGTGAGATGGTTCACGTCAAAGTTAAGTTTAAGGGCCCCATCCGTGAGGACAAGGTGGCCCAGATCGCTAAACAGGCAGCCCTGAAGGCGTCCCGCCGCACTCAAGGGCGCATCCAGCGCAACATTCGCGCCAAGGGGCGTGTGAACTCCGGCCGCATGGTGAACTCCGTCACTATTGAGCGAGTCCCTGGCAAGCACCCGCTCAACCCGACATTCGAGATCGGCGCTCGGACGCCCTACGCCGCCTACCAGGAGAAGGGCACGCGAGCTCACGGACCGGTCAAGGCGTCTCGCATGGTCTTCACACCGAAGGGGTCCAGCCAGACCGTCTTCGCGAAGTGGGTCAAGGGGATCAAGGGCGCACACTTCGTCCGCGACGCGGTCAGGCTTATCAGACCCTCTGACTTCCATTAGAATCGCCTCATGGCTACTATCACGATCCCCGGCAAGACCCGGAAGTCCATCATCGTTGACCTGGTCGGTACCGAGTACAAGGTCCGCCCCCCGAAGGCCGCCGTCGCCATCTTCCTGTCCCAGGCGCTCAAGGACGCCGACGAGGACTCAGAGAAGATCATCGAGGGCCTGTCGAAGTGGTGCCACGTCCTCTTCGGAAAGGAGACTGGCGCCGAGGTCATCAAGCGCCTGAAGAGCCCCTCCGACGACCTCGACATCACCGACCTGACCGACCTCATCTCCGCTGTCATGGAGGAAGCTGGCGAGAACCCTCCTACGTGATCCAGCGCCTCCTGGCCTCGGCGCACGCGGAGTGGGACTACATCGACGGGTTCTGCCTCGGGCACGGGATCGACCTGGAGACCCTGCCCCTGAACCGGTTCTGCCACGTCATGTGGTGGATTCTCACCCGTAACGCCGAGGACGAGGGCGCTACCGAGAAGCTGAAGCGGGACCTGTGGCTCCCGCCCAAGGGCGTCGAGGTCAACGATCCGCGCAGCCCGTGGTACTCGGGCAACGAGGCGTCGGGCTTCGGCTCCCTTAAGTCGGCCCTCGGGATGTGACAGCACCTATAGGACACGCCTATGCGGGCGGTATCATGGCCTCAGACCGGAGTCGGGCCGCGATGCCGCCCGCTCGACGTACGAGCGGGGAGGGTAGCCCGTGGCAGACAAGATCGGAGAGGTCGTTGTAGAGGTCGGCGCTGACGCGCGCGACTTCCATGGAGACGCTGAGCGGGGTATCGAGAAGAGCCTCAAGAAGATCGGCAAGAGGATCGAGCGCGCCGCCGAGAAATGGGCGCGCGAGATGCGCGACTCCGTCAAGGACGCCCTTGACGGTCTCGTGCTTCAGGTCAACGCCAAGATCGACCCCAAGGACCTGCGCCGCATCGAGACGGCGATCGCCCAGACGAAGGCGTCCCCCGACGTCGGTATCTCCAAGCGGGACCTGGAGGAGATCAAGCAAAAGCTCCGTCAGGCTGACTGGCGCACCCCGGTCAAGCCGGTCCTGGACGACAACGCCGTGGCCAAGATCGGCCGCGAGCTCGACGAGATGCGGGCCGCGATCAAGGCGCGTGTGGACATCGACGAGAAGTCCCGCCGCCGCGCCATCGACGCCATCCGTCGCACCGAGGCCGAGATCGACGCCAAGGTCGAGATCGACGGGCACGACATCGCCGAGATCAGGGAGCGAGTCGCCAACATCAAGTCCGCTCTGAGGGTCACCGCGTCCTTGGAGAAGACCTCTCAGCGCGAGATTCGGGAGCAGCTGGAGCGCATCGACGCCAGGCTCAACACCTCCGCCAGCCTGAGCGAGAAGTCGATCCAGCGCATCCAGAGGCAGCTGCGCAACATCGGGGCTGACGTAGAGACGCATGCCCACCTGTCTGAGGCCTCCAAGAAGAAGCTGAAGCACGAGATCGACAAGCTCGACGGCAAGGCGACCGTCAACGCGGACCTCGACGACGGCAAGGCCCGCTTCGACCTGAAGCGGCTAACCGCCAAGCCCTACTTCGTTGACATCCACGCCCGGCTGGCCAAGACGTCTCTGGTCAAGGTCGCTACTCAGCTCAAGGCGCTTGCCGGCGGGAATATTTTCTCGGGCCTGAAGAACAGCCTCAACGACGTCTTCACCAACCTCGACACCTTCGCGGTGAAGATGGCCGGGGCAGGGACCGCGGTCCTCGGCCTGGCCTCGGTAGCCGGTGCCGGTCTGGGAACGGTAGCCCAGTTCGGTCTGAGCATCGCCCACACGCTCCCGGCCCTGCTCGCTATGCCGGGCATCCTCGGGACGGCTGCGGCCGGCGTCGGCATCTTCGCCGCCGCCATGTCCGACGCCTCCACGGTGCTTGAGGACCTGGGACCGTCGTTCAGCGCCCTTCAGGACTCGATCTCGACGTCGTTCTGGGGCGAGGCCGAGGGCTCGGTCCGCTCCCTCATCACCAACGGCCTGGACGCCCTGACCCCGAGCATCTCTAACGTGGCCTCGCAGATGGGCTCCATGACGGCCGCCGTCGCCAGCGCGGCTCAGGACCACATCCCCGGCTTCCAGGCATCTCTCGGATACCTGGCCGAGGCTATGGATATCGGAGGCGATGGGGCTGGAGCCTTCACCGATGGCCTGCTCACGCTGGGCGAGGTCGGCGCGAAGTACCTGCCATCGATCGCCTCCTGGGCCAACGACGTCGCCTACTCCTTCCAGTCGTGGGTGCAGGCCAAGGTGGCCTCTGGGGAGATGGACCAGGCCATCCAGGCCGCCGCCAAGACCTTCGGGACGCTAAAGAACATCGTCTTCGACCTGGGCGGCATCCTGGGAGGGGTCTTCAAGGCCATGGCCTCAGGCTCCGCACCCATCGACTCCATTGCCGCGGCCCTCGACAGCGCCAACAAGGCCGTGAACGGGCCGCTGTGGCAGGGCACCCTGTCCACGATCTTCAGCGCGATGGGGGACGCCGCCTCGCACGCCTTCGCCGGCGTCGGCTCGCTCGGCCAGGCCTTCACCTCCCTGGCCCCTACCCTGGCCACGATCCTGCCGATGGTGGGTCAGATCATCGAGACCGGGCTCAAGGGTATCTCCTCCGCCCTCCAAGACCCCGCCTTCCAGGGCGGGCTGACGTCGTTCTTCCAGGGCGTCCTGACCGCGGTGCAGGCCCTCGCCCCGGCCATGCCGGCCCTCGGGCAGGCGTTCGGCGCCATCGCCACCGTCGCCGGCCAGCTGCTGGCCGCCGTGGCGCCGCTCATCGCCCAGCTGGTCGAGGGCCTGGCCCCGGTGTTCACTCAGCTGGCTACACTGCTGGCCCCGATCATCGAGCAGCTGGGTGCGGCCCTCATGCCGATCATTCAGGCGCTCGGCCCGCTCTTGTCGGCCCTGTTCGCGGTGCTCGGACCACTCATCACCGAGCTGCTCGCGGCCATCGTGCCGGCCATCCAGCCCATCGTGCAGGCGCTAGTGGCTCTGCTCATTCCGGCGTTCCAACTGGTCGGGGCTACGGTGAAGGCCCTCATGCCGATAGTCCTCCCGATCATCAACATCATCAAGGACACGATCGTCAACGCGATGAAGGTGATCCAGGGGATCATCAACGTCGTCATGGGGATCATCACGGGCAACTGGTCTCAGGCATGGAACGGAATCAAACAGATCGGTTCCGGTGTCTGGAACTTCATCAAGTCGGCGTTCACCAACTTCGGCTCTGCTCTGAAGGCCATCGCTCAGGTTGCCTGGAACCTGCTCGGGAGCGTCATCTCCGCCGGGTGGAACGCCATCAAGTCACTCACCTCCGCCGCGTGGAACGGGATCAAGTCGGCCGTCTCGGCCGGCGTCAATGGGGTGGTCTCCTTCGTGACCAGCCTCCCGGGCCGGATCACGGGCATCTTCGCCAGCGCCGGCTCGTGGCTGTGGAACGCCGGTAAGAACATCATCCAGGGCCTCCTGAACGGAATCACCTCGCTGATCGGGACCGTGAAGAGCAAGCTGAAGTCCCTGACCAACCTGATCCCGTCCTGGAAGGGCCCTGCCCCCGTGGACAAGGTCCTGCTCACCCCTGCCGGTGAAATGATCATGCAGGGCCTCATCAAGGGCCTGGAGAGCCAGTACGGGGCCGTTCGGGCCTCCCTGACCGGACTCACCGAGGACCTGGCCAAGCCGGCCACGATTGGCCTGAGCGCCAACGTGCAGCCCCTTCCTGCGCGCGCCTCGGCCGGTCGCCCGAACCCGGCTCCCGAGTCCGCCGGATCGTTTGATAAGGGAAGCCGATCAGGCGCTACAATCAACATCACCAACAACTATCCGCAGGCCAAGCCGGACTCGAAGACTCGCGACGAGGTTGCTGAGGGGCTGCGACTGGCCGCGATCATCTGAGGAGGGTCACCCACCCATGGCCATCTACTCACTGGACGGTGCCGACCTGGACGATGAGCGCCAGCGCTGGGTGCTCGCCGAGGGGACGACTCTCTCGACCCGCGGCGAGCCCTGGAGCACGTCTGTCAGCATCCCGGGCCGGTTCGGGGTGCTCCCCATCGCGCCAACGGTTCTGAAGTCGGCCACCGTCGCCTTGAAGTTCACAGTGTTCTCCTGGACCGACGGTCGGAACGGCAACCGCTGCAAGGGCGGCCTGGCCCGCCTGGAGCAGAACTACCAGGACCTCCTGCGCCGCCTGTACGCCTTCGGACGGCTCATGACTCTCCAGTACACGCCGGCCGGGCAGCCTGCACGGGAGGCGCTGGTCCGCCCGTCGTCCTCCGTCGAGCCGGTCTTCGACCCGCACTCCGAGACGATCTCCTTCACGATCACCTACGAGATCGTCTCCGGCCTGTGGCGCGGCACCGCAGACATAGTGGACCACCTGCACGACATGTCGAAGTTCAACGGGTGCGTGATGCCGATCCCGGACGGGAAACTCCTCCTGGAGCCGACGGCCCAGACCTGCACCGTGAAGGACAACGTCTCGGGCACTTCGTTCACGTTCACCGGCACCTTGAACGGAGGTGAGCGTCTGCTCGTGGATATCGCGAGCTACCGGGCCTGGAAGAACCCCTCCCAGTGGTGGGAGATTCAGCCGAACGCGCGCCCCGCCGACGGCGAGATTTCCATGAGCCCCGGAGGCTTCCGGGCCACGCCGAACGCTGAGGGCAAGATTTCCATGACGCTGACCGGGACGACTGGCCGCTTCCGCGGAAGGATGGCCTACTAATGCCTCGCGACCCTCAGTATGCTCGCGGCCTGGCCATGCGCTACGTCGCCTACGAGCAGGCCGGCGCCCGCCTCGGCGTCCTTCCCGACGCCCTGGCTGGGACGTTCACCTGCCCTCGGCAGGCCACGCCCTCGCTTACCCTGTCCTACCCGAACGGGGATCAGGGAGTGCGCGGGGAGTTGCTGGACTCCTCGGTGGAGATCGCCGTCGAGCTCTGCTACGACGGGCAGACCTGGCACGAGCCGTACAACGCCCGCTTCGTGAACCTGTCCTCGGAGTGGAACCTCGTGGACGACGGCACCGAGCACCGCCGCGCCGACCTGATCCACATCGGGCACCGTCTTGAGGGCGCCCTGGTGTGGAACGTCCCGCTCGCCGCCATGGACAAGGACGGGAAGTACAAGTTCACCTCTCGCAATGCGGGGGAGATTCTGCGCACCGTGTGGGACGCCGCGGTCAACCGCGGCTGGGGCGCGGGGCTGACTCTCGACGTCAGCACCGCGACCGACTCGGCGGGACAGGGCTGGGCGTTCCAGACGACCATCGCCTTCGACCCATCAGTCTCCATCAAGTCGATCCTCGACACGCTCACGAACATGGGCATGATCGACTACCGGTGGCGCGGCCGCACCCTTCAGGTCTACAACGCCGACTCCGCCCTGAAGCGGGAGAACAGCACTGTCGTGTGGCGCCTCGGCGCCGGCACGACGTCGGCCCCGGAGAAGCTGGACTGGTCCCAGCTGTGCACCCACGTCCTCGTGAAGGGGGACGGTGGTCGCACGTGGACCTTCCCCAACCCCGAGGCCCCGGCCGGGATGCCGCGCACCGAGAAGGTCGTCAGCGCCGGCGGCGTCGAGCTGGAGGCCACGGCCCGGCGCGTGGCCGACCTGACCCTAAAGACCGGCGCCACGCCTGCGGCCGAGGTGAAGCGCGAATGGGAGGCTGACGACCTGCAGTGGCTCCCGTTCGAGGACTACTCCTTGGGCGACTGGATCCAGGTCGAGCGCGGCAAGGGTCTGGAGCGTATGCGCGTCACCCAAATCTCGATCTCGGTGACGGAGGCCGGGCGCTGCCAAGGCCACACCACCTTCGGGACCATGCTCGACGACATCCTGTCCCGGCTGGCCAAGCGTCAGAAGGGCGTCCTCGGAGCCGTCGCGTCGGACGGGAAGAACCCTCGACCCGAGACCCCGAAGAGCAAGAACCGGCCGATCCCCCCTCAGGGGCTCACGGTCACCTCCGCCGCGGTCATCAACAGCCAGGGGTACGCCGAGGCCGTGGCTACCCTCCAGTGGCAGGCGGTCAGCACGGACGCGCTGGGCGTGGCCGTGGACGTGACCGGCTACGACATCTCGGTCCGAGAGGTCCCCTTCAAGGCCGGCCGGCTCAGCACGTCCAAGGACACCACCGCAGAGGTCTCCGAGCTGTTGCCGGGGAAGAGGTACGCCTTCAGCGTGAGAGCCGTCACTCAGGAGACGGTGGGAGCGTGGTCGGCCGAGATCATCGAGGTCATGGCCTCCGACTCCACGCCGCCGCCGGTCCCGGCTCGGCCCGACCTCTCTCAGACGCTTGGTGTACTGCAGGTGAAGTGGTCGGGTCTCGGGTCCGGCGGGGAGGGGATGCCTCAGGACTTCGCCGGCGTAGAGGTCAGCGTGCAGCCGCCGGGGACGGCTGCCTGGACCGTTACCTCAATGCCCGCCCCCATGCAGAGTGTCTCCCTGGCCGGGCTGGAGGTCGGGAAGCCCTACGAGGTCCGGCTCCGGTCCTACGACCGCGCAGGCAACAAGTCCGCGTGGAGCGGCATCCGCAAGATCACTCTGGAGCAGGAGATCGACTCCGCCGCCATCGCCAAGTCGGTGGAAGAGAGGCTCAAGAACAGCTCAGCCATGCAGCAGGCGGCTCGGCAGGAGACCTTGAAGGAGATGAACCACCTCACCTACGCGATGACTCAGGTGGCCGCCAACCTAGTCTCGTCGGGACCCGTCCCTCCAGATAGTGGGACAATAGGGTCCAGCATGTGGATCGCACCCGACGGGCGAATCTTCGTCCTCAGAGCAGAAGGAGACCGGTGATGCAGGAGTACGTGGCTACCAAGCAGTGGCGAGATGGGTTCGGGGCCAATGAGACCCGGATCACCGCCGCCGACCTCACCCGGATCGAGGACGGCATCTCCGCCGCCACACGCGGCGTCACCAACCTGGAGACGAAGGTGTCGGGCCAGCCGGCCGAGATTCTGAAACAGGTACAGGACATCGCTCAGGGCATCCGCACCGCCTTGGAGAAAGCGATCCCTATCGGCACCATCGTCATGTACGGCGCAGACAGGGACCCCGAGGGCTGGATGCGTTGCGACGGGCGCCTGCTCGACCGAAGTAACTATGCGAAGCTCTTCGCAGTGATCGGAACCTCGAACGGCTTCACCTCATCCAGCAACTTCCGCCTGCCTGACATCCGAAACCGGTCGGTCGTGGGCACCGGAGACTCATACCGCCTGGGCGACAAGGGCGGCTCAGGGTCCGTCACTCTGAGCGTCAACCAGATGCCGGCCCACACGCACGACATCGGTGAGTTCGAGGATCCGGGGCGCCGGTTCCAGTCCCGCACCGCAGGCCAGGACATCGGTATCGGGACGAACGGGTACACCTACCTGACCTCCACGGGTCAGGCCGGCGGCGGGCGCAGCCCTATCGCCGTCTCGGTCGGAGGGTCGCAGCCCGTCGATATTCGTGACCCCTTCGTCGCCTTCCCCTACATCATCAAGGTTCTCTAATGGCTGGACCTGAGAATCTACAGGCGGCTCCTGAAGGGGCCAGGGGAGGTCAGTACGTCACTGTCCCAGCGTTCGCCGCGCCCGGACAGTCGTCCCCCACCAACTCGCGCACCGCCCCGGACTCGACCATCGTCTACTCTCCGAAAGGGTGGCGCTGGGAGGAGGCCGGAGACGGCTACTCCAAGACGGTCTCCAGCCTCACTGCGGCCACGATGGAGAGCGCGGTGCGACGCATCCGCACCTCCATGGGCGAGGTGTTCTATATCCGAGGTACCTCTGACACGGTTCCCCCGTTCGCTGGAACGTCCGTGGGGGACACGTGTCGCGTCCAAGACGCGCAGACCCTCGACATCGTCGCGGAGTGGCGTTGGGACGGCGCTACCTGGGAGCGAATGCGCGTCACCAGCGAGCAGATCAGCAACCTCGACGTGGGGAAGCTGACGGCCGGGTCTGCCAACATCGCCGAGGTGACCGCCCGAAAGATCGCCTCCGACGTAGGCCGCTTCCTAGAGATCACCACCGACCAGCTGACCGTGACCGGCAACGCCTCCTTCGTGAACGCCACGGCCCACCATGTGTGGACCGAGATCGTCACCGCCGGTCAGGGTGAGTTCGAGCAGATCAAGGCCGGGATGCTGGCCGCGAACGCGGTGACCGCCTCGAACATCCAGGCCGGCGCCATCGATGGGCAGGTCATCACTGGGGCCACGGTACAGACTGACCGTAGAAACTACAGCGGCATCAAGATCGACGCCTCAGGCATTAGAGCCTACGACGGCCGCTCCAATAACACCACGTTTCAGGTGGACGCGGCTACCGGTAAGGTGAAGGTCTTCGGGAACGTCGGTATTCAGGACTCGTGGTCTATTGCCGAGTTCACGAACATCGTTGAGGTCCAGTCGGGAAACGATGTGGGCCAGCGGGGCGACCGCTGGGGCGTCGGAATTATCATGAATTCCAAGACCTTCCCGTACAAGTACCCGGCCCTCATCACCTACAAGGAGGACCCCTCCAATGTTGGGGGAATCCTGTATTTGCAGGCTCCCTCAAGCTATGACAACGGTACTCCCAACCTGCGGCTGTCCACCGCAGGTCTCCACGCATACTCAGGCAAAACTTCGGCCTGGCAGCTGAGTGTCCACAAGTCAGGATTTACGGCCGGAGCCCCTGGAAAGGGTAGCCTCACCGTATCCGACTACGCTATTACCGCTGCGGCTGGCGGATACGATTCCCACCTTTACCTACAAGGTAAGAAATTCTGGGTGGTCTCCCCTCAGGACTCTGACATAGGGGTCTGGGGAAGCCCCACCTCGACAACCATATCTTGGAGCAAACACAGTCAAGCGTATGTGAACAGCAGCGGCTTCCACACCGTCGGGGGCAAGAACTTCGTTATGCGTGTCCCCGGCGAGTGGCAGAAGCGCCACATGATGCTACGGCACGCCTCCACCGAGTCTCCCCACGACGGCCTTGAGTACTGGGAGAACGTTGAGCTCGACTCGACCGGACATGCCACATGGGTGCTCCCAGACTATGTGCCCAAGATCGCATCCCCGACCGCACCATGGATCGTGCTGACGTCATCCACCGCCACCGCCAAGCTGACCCGCACCGGGTATGGCGTGGATGCCGCCCCCTGGTCGGTCGAGGTGTCTGGTCAGCCCGGGGAGACTGTAGCGGTCCTCGTCAAGGGAGCCCGTCAGATCGACGAGTGGGATGACGAGACCGATCACGTCGCTCTCCGTGACCGCTCTAGGGAGTCCGTGTGGGTGCTCCCGCCGGCCTTAGGGCCAAGCGAAGGGGGCGACCCGGACGTCGTGGCCTACGATAGCCGGGGAGGGTACGGGCCAGCCCCCAAGCCTCCCACAGAACCCCCCGCAGAGACAAATCAGGAGGAATCGTGACACCCCAGACACCTCAGGTAGACGCCATCGCGGTGATCGACGCCCTCACGGCGGAGATCGCGGCGCTGACACGTCGAGCGGTCATCGCAGAACAGAGGGCCGCAGCCCTCGAAGCTGAGATCAACAAGGAGAGCAAGTGACAGTACAGACAGTGGCGGCGCGGGTCGCACGTCAGATTTGCGACCAGGAGAACGTCGGCTACAGTCAGCCCGACCGGCGCACGTGGTACGCGAATGCGGACTGGGCGGGCCACGTGTCCAGCCCTCAGAACGCCGACTGCTCCAGCCTTGTGTGTGGGGCCATCTGCTACGGCATTCATGACACCTATGGGGCACGGTGGGGGCACCCCGCACTCCCTGAAATCAATGACCACTGGACCGGGAACATGCGCCCCGGTCTGGAGGCCCGCGGTTTCAATGAGGTGCCCTGGTCTGACTCCGACCTCACTCCGGCAGGTGGTTTCCGTGTCGGTGACGTGATCCTGTCCGCAGCGAACGAGGGCGGCGTAGGGCACGTGGTCATCGCCGTCGAGGATGGGGGCGACCCCCTTGTCTCCGAGGCTTGGATTGCTGAGGATGGGAGTATCGACGGCTACCTCGGTGACCAGACCGGAGGTGAGACGCGCACCGTCCGCTACTCCTCGCACCCGCACACTCAGGCTGGCCGCTGGACTTCCTGCCACCGCTTCGACGAGGGGAAGTTCCTCCAGCAGTGGCCGGAGTTCCGTAAGCCTCAGGCGTCCGGTCAGATCAAGGCGGCGACCCCCGCCCCGGCACGTCCCGCCCCCACGGCCCCCCCGGCTGCCCCGGCGCACGCTCACGGGATCGACATCTCGTCGCACCAGTCAGGCCTGCACGTGGCCGCCATGTGGGCCGACTTCGTGATCGTCAAGGCCACTGAGGACGACGACTATGTGAACCCCTACATGGTCTCTCAGGCCCAGGCCACGCTCAGCGCCTCGAAGCGGCTCGGGTTCTACCACTTCGCCCGTCCCGGCGACGCGGCGGCCCAGGCACGCTACTTTGTGTCCGCCGTCGGAGCTCTCCGGGCCAAGGCGACGCTGTGGCTCGACTGGGAGGACAACGCCGTGCCGCAGGGCCCGGGATGGGCGAAGACGTTCCTCGACACGGTTCGGTCCCTTACCGGGTCTACTCCCGGTATCTACATGAACGGCTCCGCCCTGAACGGATACGACTGGAGTGCTGTAGCCTCCCGGTACCCCCTCTGGTACGCCGGCGGCCCGGACTACTCGGACTACGGGACCTCCTACTCGGACCCCGCGGTACCGAACGTCTCCTACTGGGGAGCCCCGCTCATCCACCAGTACACGGAGGACGGAAGGTTGCCCGGCTACAACGGCACCCTCGACCTGAACCGTCTCCGCGACCGCGCTACCTGGGACCGGATGATCGGCGGCGGGGCTGTAGGCTCCGCCTCTACCCAGACCTCCTCGGGAGAGGCCCGGCTCGAGGTGGACGGCGAGTACGGGGCGGCCACCGTAGGCCGGCTGAAGTCGGTCATGGGAGCCGTCGGCTACGAGGAGGTCTTCGCCGTCGCCAACCTGCGCCGCTTCCTGAACAAGGCCGTGCCGGACTCCTCGATCCGTCAGCTGACCGGCATGAACCGGCTGCCTGAGGACCGCGGCTGGGACGAGAGCATGGTGAAGGTCTTCCAGTACCTCGTGCTGGCCTGGAACAAGCCCGGCGTGCCCGCAGGCTGGTCCTTCGGGGACTGGGTGGACGGTGACTTCGGCGAGGCCACGGTCAAGGCGCTTCAGATGGCGCTGAACGCCTCCAAGACCAACAGCTTCCGGCTGTGGTGAGGTCGTGACATCAGTGTGACCTATAGAAGGCTCATAGACTCATAGGGCTACACTAAGGGCGGGGACTCGTGAGGGGTCCCCGCCCTTACCTATGGAAGGAGCACATGTGAAGTACGCAACCTCGACGTTCTGGGAGGGTCTCGCCGAGCGGGCCATCTCAACTTTCTCGCAGTCCCTCGTCGGCGCCTTCGGTGTCGGCACCTCGATCTTCGGCCTGGACTGGAAGGGCGCCCTCGGCATCGCCGGCGCCGCCGCCATCGCCTCGGTCCTGAAGTCGTTCTCCCTGCCTGAGGAGACCGACCGCGCCGTGGCCGCCTCCGAGCTGGACGCCTACACCCCGCGCCACGCCTCCGGCCTGACCGGGCCTCTGGCGGGCTGAGACCGCCATGCTCGCAGCGGAGTCGTCCCCGTCGCCGATCCTCGCAGTGCTCGCCTCGCCGGAGGTCATCACGGCGGGGACGGCTCTGCTGGCCGCACTCATCACCTGGCTCAGGATTACTATCAAGCGTCAGCAGCAGCGCATGGAGGAGCGGATGACACGGATGAGCGCCCACGTCGTGAGGGCGGCCAACGCGGCCGAGTCGGCCTCGGAGGGAGTCCACAACAACCACGACGAGAACCTGCGGGACGATCTGGACATCAAGTTCGGCCAGGTCCTGGACGGTCTGGCCCGGCTGACGGAGTCGGTAGACGGCCTCCGCGAGTCGGACCGCCGGCACGACGCACGCATGGCCCGGATCGAGGACCAGGTCGAGGGTGTCCGCAACGACGCCCGGACTGACAGGTCTCACCTGTACGCGGAGGTCCAGTCATTACACGATCGGATTGATAGGGTAAAGACTGAGACGAATCCGTTACGTCAGGAGCCTCGATGACCTCCCCCACAGCCACGATCACTGGCCGAGTCGTAGGCCCCGACGGCCTTGGGCGCCTGGGCCGGATCACCTTCACCCCCTCCAGCCTCGGCGCCCCTCTCCCGGACCGGAACGTCGTCGCAGGTCGGATGTCGATCCGACTCGACACTGACGGTTATCTGGTAGGTCAGGCAGGGCGGTCGGTAACCATCCCCCCAGGAAACTATGAGATAGATCTCAATATCCCTGGAGACCTCGGAGCCCACATCCGCACCCGACGAGTGCTCGCCGACGGCGATACGTTCAACATCGCGGACCTTCTCCCGACCTTGGCCGCCCCTAACCCGCCACAGCCGCCCAGACCTGGACCGGCTCACCCGCCGGACCCTGGGGCCCGAGGTGTCCGCAATGCGGGACAGTCAGGTATTCTTGAGGCTATCAATAGGTCTGAAGTAATAGACCTAGGCAACGGAGTACTCACCTGGAGGTAAGCGGTTATGGCCGATCTCACCTGGTACAGCCGCGAGGGAGCAGATCAGCGGTTCCTGACGAAGGGCGAGGCCGCTGGGCTGGCCTTCAAGGAGGAGATCGCTCAGGGCGACGCCGCGCTGGGCAGCCGGATCGACGCCGTTAAGGCTACGGCTGAGGCGGCCCTTCCGTCGTCCACCGCGGCCTCGACCTACGCCACGAAGACTGAGGTGGAGGCCGTCAAGCAGGCCATCCCCCAGGTCCCGGCGTCGCCGGACCTGTCCAGCTATGCGACCAAGGCGGACATGCAGGCCGCCGACGGCGCCCTCGGCCAGCGCATCGACAGCGTCTCCGGGATCGCGACCGCAGCGGCCACGAAGGCCGAGCTCACCCAGTACGCGACCACGATCGCCGTCGCTGGGACCTACGCCACCAAGGAGTCCCTGGCCGGCTACCTCAAGGCCACCGACGCCTCGGACACCTACGCCACGAAGGCTCAGCTAGCCCAGGCCCAGCTCGGAGGCAATCAGAACGCCCCGGACCTCGCCCCTTACCTGAAGACCGCCGACGCCGACGTCCGCTACGCGTCCAAGGCAGACCTCGCCAAGGCGCAGGCCGGCGGTAACGTGGACCTGTCCTCCTACATCACCCGGGATGTCGCCTACGACGTCTTCGTGCAGCGTAGCCTCCTGGATCGGAATCTGGAGCTGTATGCGACCTTGGAGGCGCTGAACGCAACGGCGCTGCGCATAGACGCCCTCGGCAAGACGATCTCCCCGTTCAAGCCGGGAGAGCGCTACTACTCGACGGTCACCTATTTCTGGCCGGACTACTACCAGAAGCCGCCGAACGTCTCGAAGTGGTCCCAGATTCTCAAGTTCGCGGGCTCCCTAGGCATCGTCATCCTGAACCGCAACAGCGGCAACTGGGACACGTACGACAAGGACTTCGACACCCAGGCGAAGCTCGCCCTCGCCGCCGGCGCCAAGCGTGCCGTGTTCTATGTGAAGACCCAGTACCTTGCCGCGACGCTCCCGACGGGTGACCCTGGGCGCGCGAACGTGCCGGACGTGGACAAGTACACGGAGGCATACATCCTCGGCCAGATTGAGAAGGCTAAGACCCAGTACGGGGATGTCTGCCAGGGCGTGTTCCTAGACGAGGCGATCAACGGATGGGGCGCTCAGGCTGGACGCATCCCCGCCTACAAGTCCCTGATCGACCGAATCCGCGCCAAGTACGGCAAGGACTTCCTCATCGTCGTCAACTCCGGTTCGAACATCTCCGAGGAGATGTGCAAGCTCGACTTCGACGTCTGCATGATGTTCGAGAAGGACGCCACCGCGTTCCTGAACGAGGGCCCCGGCACTCCGATCCTGCCGGACCACATGAAGGCGTACCCATCCACTCGCTGGTGGGCCGTCGTCCACGGCGTCACCTCGGATAACTACCGGAAGGTGTTCGACAAGGCTGACTCCCTCGGCATCTCCCACCTGTACATCACTGACGGCCAGCTGCGTGAGGACCCGCAGCGGGGTGGGCAGTGGGAGCCCGTGGGCAACCCCTACGCGAACCCGCCGTCGAATCACATCCATGAGCTCGTGGTTCCGTGGCTGAAGGGATACCTGCCGCTGAAACTGGAGGTGGACGAGCTCCGGTCCCGGCCGCGGGTCCTCTCCCTCGGTAAGCATGTGGCCGTCCCCGCCGGGACCCCTGCGGGAACAATCATCGTCCGAAAGGAGAACTGATGGCAGAATCCATCCTCCCCGTCCTCGGCGCGTGGTGGCGCAGTCGGGGCACGCGCCGGGGCGACGGCGCGTCGCTGCCTCCGGGCTCGTCAACGACGCCGTACGACGGCTCGGCAGTGCCGGCGGAGCCGCGCCGGTTCACGTTCGAGATCACCTACAGCGCTGCCGGCGCGGCGAAGGTGGACCTTCGCGTGAACTGGTTCTCCGCCGGGAAGACTAAGGTGTCGGGCCCGTTCAGCCTGGTCAGCGTAGCGCTCGACGCGGCCCGGGGGAAGACGGTCACGGCCGAGGTAACGCTGCCGGACAACCCGTCCCCGCGGTGGCTACCGTCGATCTCCGTCCCGTCCGACTCCAGCGAGGTGACGATCTCTTCGCTGAAGGTCTATGAGACCCCGGCCCCGGCCGGCTCGGCCGTCACCATCTGGGACGGCGCCGCCGAGGGACCCTGCGTCGTTACCGTCTGGGACGGCTCCCGAGAACTGCCCACATTCATAGATATTCAGGCCTGAGAGGAAGACATGACCGAGGAGAAGCCCTGCCTGCCGTCGCAGGTCACGATCAACATTGGCACGTCCGGCGTCAAGATCGACGAAGATATGAAGCCGGCTCCGCCCGTTGACCTGACGAAGTACGTCACTCGGGAGGTGGCGGACTCCATCTACGCTCCCCGCACGCAGGTCGCCGCCGTGGGAGAATCGATCCGCGCCACCCGGTCTGCTGCGGAGCAGACGAAGGCTGACGGGGAGGCCACGAAGCGTATCGCCGAGCACGCCGAGGAGCTCACTCAGCAGCTCGCCCGGAACCTGGCTGTCTTCCCGCGCGTGCTGCGACTGGACAAGGGGGCGCCTGTCCCAGAGGGTACTCCCCTCGGGACGGTCATCGTCCGCCCGGTGGAGGCTATCTCAACCAACCCGAACCTGTTCCCCCCGATCAGTGAGTGGCCGAAGATCAACGCCGCCGAGACCGGGGATGGTGTGAGACTGGACTTCCAGCACCAGATTCTCTCCACTGGGCTTGAGCAGCTGCGCCCCTCGGCTGGGAAGTGGCGCATGACTCTCCGCTACTCGTTCCCTGGCGGGAACTTCGGTGAGGAGACCGGGCAGGCGAACCTGTACACGGTGCGCCGCTTCCAGGAGGAGGGCCACCCGGCACAGGCTGACTCGGGTGCGAAGATCGCCACACTGGAGGTCCGTAAGGGCGAGCACCAGGTGCTTGAGCTCGACATTGAGCCGAAGGTGGTTGACCCGAAGGTTGGTGACACGTGGGGTGTCTGGTTGGAGGCGCCGATCCCGGCCCTGCTGGTTCATGACCTGGTGATCCGTAAGGTCGCCTGAGACAATACAAGGCCCCCGCTTGTACCAAGCCGGTTACAAGCGGGGGCCTTGTGCTACAGGGCCGCGTTTGCGGCTCTCCAGACCCCTAGAGCCCCCTGCGCCGGAACCACCCCGTTCCCCAGGAGCCTACGCTCCGCCGAGACCTTCAGGTCGACTCCGGTCACCCACCCCTCAGGCAGGAGCATCATGCGCTCCATCTCACGGGTAGCCTCGGAGGGCTCCGGGCACCCTAGAGCCTGATAGAGAGACTGACCGTGCCCGTTCCCGTTACCGTGCTTTCGGCGCTGAGCCTCTCGCCATTCCTCCCAGCCTTCGGGAGAACGGCCCCACCCCATATCGACGACGGTAGGCGTGGGAAGGAGATCGGATGGCCTCTCCTCCAAGGTCTCCGGCTTTACCGCCCCGCTCAGTAGGTCGGACGCGTCCCCGCGGGTGGCGGTGAGGAAAACCCGCGCCCTGCGGTGACGTGCCCCGACCTCCCACGCCTCGGCCCTTCCCCACTGGACGGAGAATCCGTACCGGACCAACTCGGCGTCAATCCGGTCCCGATACTTCAGGGCCTGAGGTACGTTCTCGATGATGAGTGCTGAGGCTCCGCTAAGGTGGCCGATCTCCGCGCACCTGAAGAACAGGCCGGAGCGGCTGCCGCTGAGCCCGGCCCCGTTTCCGGCCCGTGACAGGTCCTGGCAGGGGAACCCGAACGTCACGACGTCGGCCTCTAGGTCGTCCAGTGCCGGGTCGTGCACGTCCTTGAACTGGAGGGCCTCAGGCCAGTGAGCCCTCAGGACACTCCTGGCAGGCCCGTAGTTGTCGCAGGTGGCGACAAGGTTCAGGTCCTGACTGGGAAGGGCTCTCGACAGGGCCAGTTCCAGGCCGCCGTATCCAGAGCACAGTGATAGAACTCTCATTATTCCTCGCTGGTGGTGGCGGTGGTGTCAGGAGTAGAGCTCCCAGGCGGAGGCGTTGCCTCCCTGAGCTTCGAAGGTGAGGATTGCGGGCTTGGTGGAGTCGCCGGACAGGTTTGTCCACCAGTCGGAGCCGCGGTCGGCGGAGGGGCATGAGATGATCCAGCGGGCATCACCCGCCTGGCTGACGGCGAAGTTATGCCAGTGCCCATGGACGAGGATTCTGGCGGCGTAGAGGCCGCTCCGGCGCCCGAACGCGAGGTCCCTGAACCAGGATGGCACCTTCGACTGTTGGCCCGCCAGATGGCCGTGAGTGAAGCCAATGCGGGTCCCGTCGGCCGCATCCACGGTGACGGCCTCCTCCCACTTCTCGGGGCGGAAGAACTCAACATGCGCGAATCCGGGCCGGTCCTCGATGACGTCCTCGATGTTCTTCGAGATCATGATCCCGAAGTCGTCGTCCGGCGCGTTGGCGCGGCTGTTCTTGCCTGGGCCGGTGCGAACGGCGCAGTGATTGGACGGGACCGCGACGTAGTACAGGGACTCACACAGAGGGGCGAGAAGCCGGACGGCCTCGGCGTAGAGGCGCTGCACGGTCCTGATCTGGTCTGTGAGGGACAGGTCGTTGGTCTGCGCCTGGCTGGCGACGTTCCAGAACCCTTCGGTGCTGTCACCGACGTCGGCGAGGATGATGCGCTTGTACGGGGACGGCCCCGATAGATTTGAGGCTATATCGTGAAGGGCGCGGCGCACTAGACGGACTGTGTCCTCGGTGCCGCCCCCGCTCTGGGTTTTTCCTACCTGTAGGTCGGCCAGGCAGACGACCGGAGTCGTCGTCCGGGCGTCCGCAAGGGCGCTAGGGCGGGGTAGGGCCGGCTCCCGGAAGACGGGCTCCAAGTCCTCGTAGGAGAGGCGCTTGGCCTCCTCCATCTCGACGGCTCCGGGACGGTACTCGATCTTCTCGTAGGAGCCGTCGGCCAGGCGCACCGTCTTGCCGCGCCTCGTAATGGCGCCTACGGGGAGGTCGAAGAACTCATCACGGGCCAGCTCGTCGCGACTCTTGCGCTTCAGGGCGCGCCGATGGCGGCGCACGGTCGCCTCGGAGGTGTTGAACTCCTCGGCCAGGTCGGTGTTCGTCTTGCGCTCGCGCTCGGGAAGCGCGTCGTTGGCGATGATCGCCTCGTCCAGCGGGCTCATGGGTCTCCAATCGTGAGGATTGCTGGGAATGCTGGGAGCAGTCTATCCCCGTCCCCAGGCTTTTCCACAAATCCGAGGCCGTACTGATACCTAAGTGATCTATGCCTCGCCTAGGTACGGTCGATCGGATTGCGCGCGACGGCGTTCCCGGTACCCTGGATACGTCCATCCATCTACTAAGGAGCACCTCATGACATCCCTCTCAACCAACCACCTCGCCTTCCCCGGCAACTTCAGCCCGCTCACCGAGCGCCGCGTGTCCGCCCAGTCCTGGGCCAACGCCCTGCGCCCCTACCTGCGCTACGTGAACACTGTGACGAAGGACGACGCCCCAGCGGTCCTAGCGGAGAACGGCAACGACCTCGTGCTGACCCTTACCGAGTCGGACGAGATGCGCGGTCACTGGCCTCTGTGGACCTTGGAGGTCTACTCCCGCCGCAACGGGGTCGAGTACGCCTACAAGGTCGGCAACCTTCAGGACGTGCTAGTCTCTCTCCTGCACGAGCTCTGACTCCCGGTCACCCTTTAGGGAGTCGGATCGCCGGCAAAGGAGCCGCCAGAAGCCCCCGGACTGACTACCCGGGGGTTTTCTGTTGCCTAGATCACCTCACCCAGAAACTGTGAGCACTTCCCCAGGCAACTCACAAAATGTAGGCTGGTCCCATCGCCCGGAGACGGCGAGCGCCGTCCCAGATAGGAGCAGTCATGAGCATCATGGACCTGGAGAAGGTCGTGAGCCGGGCCAGGAAGGCCGCCCAAGGCTCACACACGCCCTGCGGCCCGATCACGTGGGTATGGGGCAAGGAGGACCTTAAGGCCCTCGTCAAGGCCATCCACTCCTCGCAGAAGGTCGTCATGGACCTGGAGACCACGGGCCTGGACGAGTACGCCGAGGCCGGCGGCGACACCAACGGCGGCTACCCGGCGCGCATCGTCCTGGCCTCCCTCACCCTCCCCAGCGCCGAGCGCGCCGAGGCCGGCGCCTACAACTGGCGCACCTTCGACGGCGAGCAGCCGATGACCTACCTCGTGCCCCTCTCGCACCCCGCCTCGCCCCTGCTCGGCTCGTGGAGGAAGGTCATGGCGATCATCGGCCGCGAGATCAACCGCAGCGGGAAGCCGTTCGTCAACGCGAACGTGAAGTTCGACGCTCGCTGGGTCTTCGCGCAGGCCAGCGTGGACTTGTCCGACCGCATCGAGTGGGACACGACCGTCTCGTCCCAGCTGGTGGACACTGAGGCCCGCACCCGCCTGAAGATTCGCGCCGCGCGCGACTTCGGGATCGAGGAGTGGGACGACTTCGACCTCGGCACTCCCGGCGCCGCCGAGCGGGTGGACCTGATCCAACTCGGCGAGTACGCCGCGCGTGACACCTACTACACCTGGAAGATCGAGGAGGAGCACCGCGAGCAGATGTTTCTCACCGGCGACGATGAGCCCTTCGACTCCGACGACCTCCAGATGGCCCGCCTCGGGAAGGTCGCCACCTACGTAGCCATGCCTACTGTGAAGACGCTCACAAAGGTTGAGCAGCGCGGCTTCCTCCTCGACGTGGACTGGGTCCACGCCAAGATCGAGGAGATGGACGCCCTGCGCCTCAAGGCGTGCGAGGACATCCTCGGCCTGTACGGGACCGCCCCCGCCCCGGCGCCGGCGAAGGACGGCGTGACCACCGCCGCGACGTCGAAGTGGTTCCAAGGCTTCGTGGCCCAGGCCATCAAGGCCGGAGACCTGCGCGTGACGGCGCGCACAGACTCCGGCAACGCTCAGTGGAACAAGGCGGTCCTCATCGCCCAGCAGCGCCAGGGCAGCCCCGCCGCCGACGCACTGCTCCGCCACCGCGACGCGACGAAGACGCTGGAGTTCCTGCGCTCGTGGCTGGAGCTGCGTGATCCTAACAACGTGATCCACGCCACCTACAACGTCGGCTTCGTGAAGACCGGCAGGCTGAGCTCGAGCAACCCGAACGTTCAGCAGATATCGGCCCGACTGAAGCCGGCGTTCATCCCCCGTCCCGGGCACGTCCTGCTCGACCTCGACTACAGCCAGGTCGAGCTGCGGGTGGCGGCGTTCGTCTCCCGGTCTCAGCCGATGATTGAGGCGTTCCAGAGGGGTGATGATCTTCACAGACTCCTCGCCGCGAAGATTGCCGGCAAGGCGCCGGAGGACGTCACCTCCCTGGAGCGTAAGCGGGCGAAGGCAGGTAACTTCGGCCTCCTCTACGGAATGAGTCCGGGAGGCTTCCAGTCCTACGCCGCCACTGCCTATGACGTTTCTCTCACTTTGGCGGAGGCTCAGGCCGTCCACAGCGCGTTCTTCGAGATGTGGGACGGCATGCGCCAGTGGCACGAGCGCGCCAAGCGCCGAGCCTACGAGCGCGGCTACGTGACGTCCCCCATCGGGCGCACGCAGTGGCTGAGCGACCTGTACTCGAAGAGCTCGTTCAAGTCCTCCCACGCTGAGCGCAACGCTCTGAACAGCCCCGTGCAGGGCTTCGGCTCTGACCTCATGCAGATGGCCGCAGCGTCGATCATGGGCACGCTGCCCGGCTACCCGCTCCCTAAGGTCGAGGGTGCGCACGTCGTTGCCACCGTCCACGACGAGATCTGCATCGAGGTCCCGGAGGACCGCTGGCAGGAGATTCTCGTCGAGTGCAAGCGCCGCATGGAGGACGTGAACACCTTCCTGCGCCCGCTCGACTGCCAGATGGACGTCCCCATCGTGGCGGGCCCCTCGGCCGGCACCCGCTGGGGCGTGCACGACCTGCACGACGAGGACGACCCGCTCCCTGCCGTCTGACTGAGACATACGTCTCAAAACCTCAAACCTGGGAATACGTTGGAAACACTGAGCAAAACCCTATTCCCGCATCCTCAGAGACCCAAATCACACTACAAAACCACCTAGGAGACACCATGCGCAACGCACTTCGCGTCTACCCCGCCCGCAAGGCCACCTTCCAGGGCCGCCCTGCCGTCCAGATTCGCGACAGCAAGAACGAGATCGAGTACTTCGTCGAGATCACCGAGGAGCCTGACTCCTCGGGCCGCTACCACGTCGTGAACCTCCTGTGCCGCCCTGACGAGGGCGTCCGCTTCCCTGACAGTGTTCCCCACCGGACCCTCTGCGAGATCGCCGCAAACGTGCTCGAGAGGCGCGAGAAGCCTGCCCGAGGGGGAAACCAGTACCACGGGCTGCCTATCGAGACTCTTCGAGGGCTGATCGAGTCCGGCAAGACCCGCACCGATATAGCCAAGGACCTTGGCCGGAGCATCTACACCGTGGACTCCTGGCTCCGCAGGGCCCGAAAGCTCGACCCGACCTTCCCAGGCACGATGACGAAGACCGGCAAGCGCCGCCCGGCTCACAACGCGCCCCGCCGGAAGGCTGCCGGGCCTGCCGACGACCCGGAGCTGACGAACATCTGAGCCCCATTCGCGAGGGCCCCTCCCGGATTGGGAGGGGCCCTTTTGCGTGCCCTGAATCACATCTAAGACGGCCTGACACATGCTGAGACAGTTGTCCGCATAGTGAGAAAGTGAGAGCGGTCACGGCGTTTTAAGCACGGTCGGGAGGGTAACTAATACTTATGTCAAAGTGTATGACAAGTTACATGGTCATCCTTGACTCGGGCGTGTCGCAACCGCAACTTCCGCGTGTCGGGCCCCATTACTGGGATTAATCCGTATGCCTACATACTATTCCCAGATATGGGTGTGATGAATGT
>ERZ773074.244-NODE-244-length-24886-cov-5.391648_pt1 | contig 24886 bp, 24 predicted proteins | sample MGYA00580615_ERZ773074 | MGnify/ENA primary metagenome ERZ773074 (study PRJEB29015, sample SAMEA2738126) | human oral metagenome | biome: human oral; feature: human-associated habitat; material: saliva | place: China | collected 2160 ...
GTACACAGGGGTGTAGATAGGGGCAGTAGGGTGAGGGAGCTAGGCCTATCAGCAGAATCTGTAGGGTCAGGGAGTACACAGGGGTGTAGATAGGGGCAGTAGGGTGAGGGAGCTAGGCCTATCAGCAGGATCTGTGGGGGCAGGGAGTACGCAGGGGTATAGATAGGGGGAGGAGGAGGGGGGAGGAGGTCTATCAGCAGGATCTGTAGGGTCGAGGGGTGGAGAAGGAGAGGGCGGGGAGGTAGCGGTAGTACCTTGGTGGGGGAGGAGATTTTTCGGGCATAATCACTACCTTTGGTACACACAACGCAAATAGACATCAATATGTCCATCAGACTTACCGAAGACCAGATACTACAGCTCGCACCCGATGCCGCCTCTGTCAAGGCTGGACAAGGACAGGCAAAGACCAGCAAATGGCCCCTGCTGCGATGTGGCGAAAGAGCTTTGTGGGGACACTGCCAGGGCTCGGGGTCATCCCCCTACCAGACGATAGTAGACCTTACGAATATTGCCTTTAAGTGCTCATGCCCTAGCCATAAGTTTCCCTGCAAGCATGCCCTAGGCCTGCTCCTGCTCTATGCTCGCAGTGAGTCCGCCTTCGCCCAAGAGGACGAGCCCGAGTGGGTCACCTCCTGGATCGACAAGCGTGCAGAGACAGCTGAGAAGAAAGCTCAGCGTGAGGAGCGCAAGAAGGAGGGCGAGAAGGTCAAAGACCCCAAGCAGGCAGAGCGTCGGCAGGCCAATCGCCATGCCAAGATCTTGGCGGGAATGCAGGAGCTGGAGCTGTGGATGAAGGATCTACTGCGTACGGGTCTGATGCACGTAGCCTCTAGCCAGCGGGGGAGTATCTACGAGATGGCACGTAGGATGGTGGATGCGCAGGCCTCGGGGGTCGCCCAGCGGCTCTACGAGATCTACGAGATCGACTACAACGCTGAGGGCTGGAAGGAGCTCCTCCTCGATCGCCTCTCCCGTCTCTACCTCCTGATCTCTGCCTACCGTAGGATAGAGACCCTCAGTGAGGACTGGCAGGTGGAGCTTAGGACAATGGTCGGTATCCCTCAGGCACAGGATGAGGTGCTCGCTGGCGAAGGAGTGGAGGATGATTGGCTTGTCCTCTATACCGAGGAGCGTAGCACGGGCGATAACCGCACCGAGGTCGCCCACCTCTACGGACTGCAGAGTGGACGATATGCCGTGCGCTTGACCTTCATTGTGCCCGGTCGCCCGTCTATGGAGCTTAGCTTGATGGAGGGAGTAGTCTATCGGGCGAAGCTCTTCTTTTATAAGGGAGTGCTCAACAGCCGAGCCTTGGTACAGGATGCCACCCATACAGAGAAGACCTTTGTCCCTCAGAGCTTTGGCAGTATCGAGGAGGGAATGGCATACTATCGAGAGCGGATGGGGCAGAACCCCTTCGCCCAGCACACCTCTCTCTGTCTCGGGGAGGTAAGGATCTGCCCAGAGGGCGAGTCCTTCGCACTCTATGACGCTAGGGGTAGGCGACAGCCTGTCTCCATAAGGCGAGAGGATGGACTTTCCTTCCTGACCCTAACGGGCGGAAGACCTTGCAATGCCTTCGTCATCATCAGCGAAGGCGAGTGGCGGCTCATCTCCATTTGGTACGATGGGCACTACCGCATCACACAGCATGAGTATCACACCAAGGAGTATGAGTAGTACAACGAATAGTCTTGTTAGCCTAGCTCTGCTGGGCACCCCAGGTAGGGCGGTGGCCTGTCCCCTGCCCGAGCTGCAGGCAGAGTGGGAGAAGATACAGCAGGGGAGTGAGGACAGCGAGGAGGCCTTCTATCGCTTAGCTGCGATGGTCTTCGCTTATCGTCGGGCAGGTCTCTTGCCCGAGGAGCAGGAGGTGAGCTACCCACTGACGGAGCCCCTTGAGGAGACGCAACCCTTCCTCCCGCAGGAGCCTTCCCTCATCCTTCGTAGCCTGCTCAGCAATAGGCTGACCGCTACCCTTGCCTATGGGCTAGACCTAGTGGCTGAGGAGGGGCTGATCCTTCGCCCCGAGTATGTGTACGAGCTACTAAGCACGGTACTCAAGAAGGGCAGTGGCTACAATGTAGCTTGTAGAGCCAACGCCCTCAAGGTCTCGGGCAATAGAGGTAAGTGGCTACTCCCGCTCCTCGAGGTAGAGGAGGAGAGTCCCCTAGATCTAGAGCACTGGGAGCTATCTGGTCAGCAGGCTCGCCTACAACTCCTCAAGCAGGTGCGTAGGGAGGATCCTCGAGCTGCGATACCTCTTGTCGAACGTACTTGGCGTGAGGAGACGGCCTCCAATAGAGAGGCTCTGCTCTCGTGCTTCAGTATAGGACTTAGCCAAGAGGACGAAGAGTTCCTCACCGCCGTGATGGCGAAGGATCGCAGCCAGAAGGTGCGTGAGGTCGCCCGTTCGCTTCTCGGGAGCCTACCCAAGGGGCAGCTCGTCAGACGCTACTGCGAGCTCCTAAAGGGACAGCTGAAGTATGGGCGCATACTAGGCTGGTCATATACCCCGATCCCCTACAGCCCCGAACTCAAGGAGCTGGGTATCGCCGAGGTCAGCCCCAACAAGGGCGAGAGCGATGAGCACTACATCCTGCGCCAGATAGCAGAGCGTGTACCCCTGACCTTCTGGATGGAGTTCTACGGGACGAGCGACCCGATGAAGGCTGCCCAGCGACTTGCCAAGAACCCACCCTTTGCCTCCTACTTTTCCATAACTAGTCCGATCGTAACCCTACGAGACAGGCACTGGGCCTACTGGGTACTGCAGGAGCAGTGTGATAGCAAGACCCTCGAGGAGCTTGTGGGGCTTCTTTGCCCAGGGCAACGAGAGGATATAGACCTACGGAAGTACAACGCTCGCCACGGCATACCCGAGCAATGGGTTACGGAGGGTGAGGAGATGTGGGGGCCTCGCTTCTCCCTGGCGTTCCTGAAGATCGTCAGTGCCTGCTACGTCTACTATCGCCTAGCGAAGACGGAGCAGATAGGTCTATCCCTACACCCCGACGTACAGCCCTTCCTCTACAATCTCCTGCACGGAGAGGATGCAGAGCATGTACCCGATATGACCCCATCCAAGCGAGCCTTCCTAGAGGATCTTCTCCTGATCATGCAGACGAAGGCCGCCCTAGACAAAACATTCCCAAAGACTAAATAAAACCACTACATACGTATAATATGAGCACATTACTAAGGCAACATGCCGAGCAACTCTTCGCAGAAGAACTTCACGAGCTAAAGAAGAACGAGACCAACCCAACCCCCGATAACTGGGTGCTATCACCCCAGTCGGTCGTCACCTATCTCCTCGGGGGGAAGCTCAAGAACGGATTCGAGGTAACCCCGAAGTACATAGGCCGCAGACGCCTCATGGAGATAGCCGTAGCAACCCTCGTGACCGATCGTGCCCTCCTGCTCTATGGGCTCCCCGGGACAGCCAAGAGCTGGGTCAGTGAGCACCTAGCTGCCGCTATCTCCGGTAACTCTACCCTCATCGTACAGGGTACTGCAGGTACGGGCGAGGAGGCTATACGCTATGGGTGGAACTATGCCCGCCTACTAGCCGAAGGGCCAAGCGAAGGGGCACTCGTCGAGACTCCCGTCATGAAGGCTATGAAGGAGGGTAAGATAGCTCGTGTAGAGGAGCTCACCCGCATTGGCTCCGATGTGCAGGATACCCTCATCACCATCCTCTCGGAGAAGGCGATGCCTATACCCGAACTGAACCAAGAGGTGCAGGCCATACGAGGCTTCAACGTCATCGCCACGGCGAACAACCGAGACAAGGGGGTCAATGACCTCTCTAGCGCCCTCAAGCGTCGCTTCAATACCGTCATCCTCCCACTCCCTGATACACTGGATGAGGAGATCGATATCGTGCGCAGACGAGTCGAGAGCTTCGAGCAGGTGATGAAGCTACCAGCAGAGAAGCCTGCACTAGAGGAGATACGTCGTGTGGTCACTATATTCCGTGAGCTACGTTCTGGGGCTACCGCTGATGGTAAGACCAAGCTCAAGAGCCCCACGGGGACACTTAGTACGGCAGAGGCGATCTCGGTGGTGAATAACGGCCTTGCTATGGCTGGCTACTTCGGTGATGGTGCACTACATGCTGAGGACTTGGTCTCGGGTATCCTCGGTGCTGTCGTTAAGGATCCCGTGCAGGATAAGATCGTCTGGCAGGAATACATGGAGACCGTCGTCAAGCAACGTGACGGGTGGAAGGACATCTATCGTGCTTCGCGTGACATGATCTAGTACCATGGCTACGTATATACTTGGGGTCAGGCATCACGGCCCGGGCTCTGCTCGGCGTGTACGGGAGCGTCTCGAGGCTCTCCGCCCTGATCTAATACTCGTAGAGGGACCACCCGAGGCGGAGGAGCTCCTAGGACAGGTAGCTAGAGAGGGCATGAAGCCCCCCGTAGCTCTCCTGGCCTACGAGCCTACGAATCCTCAGAATGCGGTCTTCTATCCCTTCGCAGCCTTCTCCCCCGAATGGCAGGCGATGCTCTACGCAGCCACTCAGGGTACGGAGCTACACTTCTTTGACCTACCCCTTATCTATCGCTTAGCCCAGACAGAGGTGAAGGCAGAGGAGACGAGCGAGGCAAGCCCAAGCGAAGCTCCCACTGACGAGGCTACAGAGGAGCTGTCTACTCCCCCTACAGAGCAGACCGAGTCGTCTACCTCAGCTACAGACGAAGAGTCCCCCGTGGAGGTGAGCGCAGTCCTTCCCCCCGATGAGGAAGAGCTAGAGGATGCCTTTATCTCTCCCGACCCCTTCGATGTCCTCGCAGAGATCGATGGCTTATCGGATGGGGAGGCTTGGTGGAATCTTCGTATCGAGAGTAGTCCCGACGGGGCAGAGGTCTTCGAGGCGGTGAGCGAAGCTATGACTGCCCTTCGGGAGGCCTTCCCCGAACGTACGAGTGAGCACGACCTCGTACGTGAAGCGTGGATGCGTAAGCAGATACGAGAGGCCGAGCGAGCAGGTGATCGGGTCATCGTCGTCATCTGTGGCGCATGGCATGCCCCAGCCCTAGAGGCAAGAGCCAAGATCAAAATCAAGGAAGACAATGAACGACTAAAGGGTCTTCCCAAGACGAAGATTACCTGCACGTGGATCCCCTGGACCTACGACCGCCTATCCCTATATAGCGGTTATGGTGCAGGTATCACTTCCCCAGGATGGTATGACTATCTGTGGTATCACCCCGAGGATGATGGTACGCTCTGGGTCAGTAGGATGGCCAAGCATCTTCGTCGGAAGAATATGGACACCTCCGTGGCACATGTTATCGAGACCGTACGTCTGGCTCACGCTACTGCTACCCTGAAGGAATACCCACGTGCCCTACTAGAGGACTATAATCAGGCAGCTATTACCGTTATGGGCTTCGGCGATCCGATCCTACTGGATCTGATCAAGGAGGAGCTAGTCATCGGTAATCGCCTTGGCTCTGTACCCGATGATGTGCCTAAGGTGCCCCTCTTGGTGGACATTGAGCGGCAACAGAAGCGACTTCGCTTGCCCTTCACCTCCGAGATCAAGACCGTAACCCTTGACCTGCGTAAACCACTAGACCTAGAGAAGAGTATCTTCATCCATCGCCTTGATCTACTCGGCATCGGCTGGGGGACAGAGCGGGGAGTCTCGGGCAAGGGCACCTTCAAAGAGCAATGGGAGCTCTACCATAAGCCCGAGCAGATCATATCTATCATCGAGCGGGCTGTGTGGGGCAACACCCTACAGCAGGCTACCGAAGCCTACATGAGCCATCAGGCGATGGAGGCGCAGAGCATACGCCGTCTCGCCGAGCTCCTAGATGAAGCTATCCCTGCCGATCTCCCGGGGCTGGTGACGATGATGACTAAGAGGCTCGACGAGCTATCTGCCTCCGCTGTCGATGTCGGGGAAATGCTAGATACGATCCCCAAGCTCATACGCATCCTGCGCTACGGCTCTGTACGTGCCTTAGACTTCTCTCACCTAGAGGGTATACTACGGGTAATGGTAGCACGTAGCGTAGCTGGGGGCTTGCAGGCCTGCTCAGGTATCGACGAAACAGCCGCAGACGATCTATATAACTCCCTAAGGGAGGTAGACCAAGCTCTTATGACCCTAGCAGACGAAGAGCTTAGGGAGCTGTGGCTCGCCTTCCTCGAGGAGCTTCGTACCTCTTCGCAGGTGCATCCTTTGCTAGCTGGTATGGCGACGTTGCTCCTTAACCAAGCTGACCGCTTGTCCAGCGAACAGATCGCACATAGTCTCTCCTACCACAGCTCGGTAGGGATGAAGCCTCTGGATATGGCGTATTGGCTCGAGGGCTTCCTTCGTTCCTCTTCCACGCTCCTCTTGCTGGAGGATCGTCTCTGGGAGTTGGTCAATGACTGGATCTGCGGTATCACGGCGGAGAACTTCCACGAGCTACTTCCGGTGCTGCGTAGGACCTTCTCAGAGTACTCTCCAGCCGAAAGGCGCAACCTCGGGGAGAAGGCTCGTCACTATGATGGCAAGCGCTCCTCGACCCAGAGTGTCGGGATGAGTACAGAGCCCCTGGACCATGCCGAGGCAGCTCGTGTCCTGCCCTTACTTCACCTATTCTTAGGATTAGACTAGACAAAAGAGATGATGCAAGAAGAATATCTGAAGCGCTGGCGACTGATCCTCGGTGGAGATGAAGCCGATGGCACCGGTGTGAGCCTCTCGAAGGAGGAGATACGGATGGATGAGTGCCTCGAGGCAGTCTACGACTCTGACCGCTCGGCGGGACTAGGGAGTTCGGCTCCCAAGGTCAGCCGATGGCTGGGGGATATACGAGAGTTCTTCCCCCAGAGTGTCGTGCAGGTCATCCAGCGGGATGCTGTATCACGTCTTCACCTCCATGAGCTCCTGACAGAGCCCGAGATGCTCGAGGGAGTCGTACCTGACGTTCACCTAGTAGCTACCCTCATGTCCCTATCGAGAGCTATACCCGAGAAGAGCAAGGCTACGGCTCGGGAGGTCGTCCGCAAGGTCGTCGATGAGCTCCTTAGGAAGCTCGCTGGACCTACCCAGCAGGCGGTCACGGGGGCACTCAACAGGTCCTCCCGACGTCGCAATCCTCGCTACAACGAGATAGACTGGAATGCTACGATCACGAAGAACCTCAAGAACTACCAACCCGACTATAAGACCATCATCCCCGAGATCCGTATAGGCTATGGGCGACGACGCAAGGCCATGAAGGACATCGTCCTCTGCATCGACCAGAGCGGCTCAATGGGTGCCTCGGTCGTCTATTCGGGGATCTTTGGTTCGGTGCTTGCCTCTATCCCTGCCGTCAGTACCCGTATGGTCGTCTTCGACACAGAGGTAGCGGATCTCACGGATGAGATGGAGGATCCTGTGGACCTGCTCTTCGGAGTCCAGCTCGGGGGAGGAACGGATATTGACCGAGCTCTGCACTACTGCATGGAGCGTATCACACGTCCAGAGGATACGACGCTAGTATTAGTGACGGACCTCTACGAGGGGGGCAACGAGCGGGAGATGCGCAAGAAGTTCGTCCGGCTGGTACAGTCGGGGGTACAGCTGATCGTCCTCCTAGCCCTCAACGACGATGGTTCGCCTTCCTATGATCGGGGTAACGCAGCATTCCTAGGTACCCTTGGGGTACCCGCCTTTGCTTGTACCCCGGACAAGTTCCCCGAGCTGATGTCGGCGGCGATCAATAAGCAGGACCTCAACCTCTGGATCGCTCAGAATATCAAGAGCTAGCCGTCATCGAGAGCAAAGGGTGGGTAGGGAATGCCCATAATGACATTGTGTATTTGTATTGTTTCGTGTAGTCCCCTGCTTCGCGAGGGTGATCCTTTGGCGGGGCAGGGGCTAGCGATTTAGCCCCAAAGGCTGATACATAGCAGTTCCTGACGCTCTACGCAAAGAATCTACGTATTCCTACCTACCACACCTATATCTCCTGGCTTTTGTCAGGGCTGTGCCTTCTCCAATCACCTTATTAGGAGACCTTTGCACGGCACTAGAGGGGACCCAGGTTTATTCCATTTGCGTATGTTTCTGATATTTAGCATCTTCATAACTAAAACAGTCGTATCGCTATGCCTACCAAACAAACCGAATCCGCTCCGAGCTTCCTGCAAGTTTATACGCAGGTACGTCGCGACCGCATGAAGCACTCGTTCCTTCGACAGATCAGCGCTTGCGTTGACTGGCGAGGTATTCGCACACTACTCAACAAGAAGTATACAAAGACCCAGAACGCCACAGGAAATCCAGCCTATGATGCCTTGATGATGTTCAAGATCCTACTACTTCAGACCTGGTACGGCCTGAGTGATTACGAAGTCGAAGAACGGATCAACGACTCCCTCCTCTTCAGCGAATTCCCCCTCTTGGATATGGGCCTTCCAGCTCCAGACCACAGCACCATCTGTCGCTTTCGCGCTGAACTGACCCGCTTGGGGATTATGGACAAGCTCCTTCGCGAGCTGAATAAGCAGTTCAAGAAGCACGGGATTAGCCGTATTGACCAAGGGGCTATTGTGGATGCGAGCATTGTGGATAGCCCGCACGCTCCCGATGGGAGTATCCTCATCAAAGTGGCCGACGACCGAGAGGACTTGCGCACCGAAGAAGAGCAAGCCCAAGAGCAGGCTTATCAGTATGAGCTAAAAAGTCGCAAACCAGGGGTGGATACGGAAGCTCGTTGGGTGCGCAAAGGCAGACACTATCGCTACGGGTACAAAAAGCACGTGCTGACCGATGGGCAAGGGTTGGTGGAGAGCATAATTACCACACCAGCCAATTGTGCCGATACGGTGGTATTGCCCGAGCTGATAGAGAAGGCTGAGCTTACGCAGGGCGTTAGTGTCCTTGCCGATAAAGGTTATTGTAGTAAGAAGAACTCGGCTTGTCTCCTTGAGCGCGGCTTGATTGATGGGATTATACTCAAAGCGCAGAAGGGGATGAAGCTTACAGAGCGACAACGTGAACTGAATAACGGCATCAGCAAAATACGCTGTTTGATAGAGCGCACCTTCGGGAGTATTCGAAGGTGGTTTTCAGGAGGGCGATGTCGCTACCGAGGGCTTGAGCGAACGCATACACAGAATATCTTGGAGGCTATGGCATACAATCTGAAGCGTATGCCTAGGCTTCTTGTGCTCCAGAGCACCAAATAGCCCAGAAAAGCCCCCTCTCGGGAGGATGATCCTCCCGGGAAGGGGGCAAGGGGGAGGTGCAGGTATCCCACTTCTCAGCCTAAAGATCCCAATTTTCGAGGCAAGAAGGTGCAAGCTGTGAAGAGATGGCCTTGCGCAATGGTCTCCATATATTTGCCCCGTAATAGTATTGTTAATTCCACGTTAGCGATGCGATACCGAAACACCTACTCAAGCCCACTTGGTAGCTCATGCTATGTACTGAGTCTACTGGTCTCCCTCTGGAAGGGGGGAGTGGGGTTACTCGGCCTTATCGGCCTCAGCCTTACCCTCGGGGCACAGAGCTCCATCAAGATCCGAGGGGTCGTCCACTCAGGCAAGGAGCCACTCCCTAGAGTCTCTATCACCCTCCTCTCCGTGACAGATAGTACCATCCTTAGCTACGCCCATACGGATGCTGGAGGGCAGTTTGAGCTCACGGCAAGCGGCCAGCTCACTCAGGCTATTGTGTCGGCTCGCTGCCTCGGCTACAAGACCTATACCCAGCGTCTCACACTCCCCACGGCGCACGAGCTAGATATTGATCTCAAGGAGGATACCTATCTCCTCAAGGAAGTCTCCGTGCAAGCTCCACGGGTCTGGGGAAACCAAGATACCATCAACTATAATGTCGCTCGTCTAGCGAAGGCCACTGACCGCAGTATCGGGGATGTCATCCGCCGTATCCCAGGTATGCGTATGGAGGGAGGCCTGCTCAAGTACCAAGGCAAGCCCCTAAAGCAAATCAATATCGAGGGGATCGATCTGACCCAGGGGGGCTATGAGCTGATCACGAGCAATATAGACGCGAGCGACATCTCCGCCATACAGGTGCTGGATAACTACCAGGGCATCAAGGCGCTGGTAGGCAAACGCTCCTCGGATGATGTCATCCTCAACCTCAAGCTCTCGCCCAAGAAGCGTGGGATCTGGGGTGTTTCGCTTGACTTGGGTCTTGGCTATGGTGATGGGCTTGAGACCAATAGCCGGATCAGGAGTAACTACCTTGCCCGGAGAGCGCAGTTCCTCGGCGTGGCGTATGTCGATAACTCAGGCAGGCAGTACTACGAGAGCTCCTTTGGCGTGCAGAGGGGTGGCTCGAGGGAGGAGCACATCTTTGCCCGCATAGATAAGCCCGCTACCCCCAACCTCCCCCCATCATACTATACAGACAATGTGTCGCTGATGGCCAGTGGCAATAGTGCCTTTGTCCTCTCGGATAGTAGCCAGCTCAAGCTGCAGGGGAGCTATCGGTATGATAAGATTCGCTCCGAGGGCTCTTCGCAGGCTCGGTATGGACGCTCCTCCTCCCCGCTCCTCCTAGATGAGCGCATCGAGCATCTACTACGGCAGGGGAGCGCCTCGACCAGCCTTAGCTATGAGAAGAACTTGCAGGGCTACTACCTCAAGGATCAGCTTCGTGCGAGCGCCTCGCAGAGTAGGGCCTCGGGGACAATCGCCCTCAATGGACTAGCAACCCCTCAGCGTCAAGGGCTAGATGCCCTGCACCTGAACAATCAGATGCACTTCATCAATGGCCGTACACGTCTCCCGATAGAGCTTATCCTCACCCAGCGGCTTACGACCTCAGACGAAGACTTTGAGACAGCCAATAACCAGCAACTGCAGCAGGTGCTCCCCACACTACACAGTATGATCGGGCAGCGGGGATGGTTCACAAGTCTCTATACGGACAATCGCCTTAGGATCCTCAACCTCCCCCTTGTGCGCTACTGGACGTATAGCCCTCAGGTCTTCGCCTCGTACCAGTGGCAGAGCCTATCGAGTAGCCTACTGGAGCGCACGGGCAGTAGCTATGATCGTATCCTGCGTGTAGGTGTGGAGCAGACCCTAAGCTATCTACATCAGAAGTATTCCATAGATCTAGCTCTCCCCGTCATCTACCAGCTCCGACGGACAAGCTCGGATCGTCTAGCAGGCCTCCTCATCGAGCCTCATCTCAAGGTCAAGCTAAGCTTAGGACAGCACTGGGGTCTCCAGTTGGCAGGTAGCTATGCACATACGGAGCCGAGGATCCGTGATTGGTATCCCGACCCCGTCCTAGAGAGCTATCGTAGTCTGACGGTCGGGACACCTAGGCTATTCAGGGAGCAAACAGCCACCATAGAGGGGCGGGTAGACTACCGAGACATCTTTTCGTTCCTGTCGTCCTCTCTGAGGGCGAGGCAGAGCATGCACTACAAGCCCTTTATCCAGATGCTACTCCTCGGTGAGGACGGAGGACGCTATGAGCTCCTAGCGCACAAGCACCATACACAGACCTTCTCGGGGGTGTGGTCGCTGAGCAAGGGATTTACCTGGGCAGGCCTAGGGATCGACCTCGACCTAGGCTATACACACCATCTAGGGCAGGTAGCCTATCAGGGGACGATCACGCCCTATAAAGTACATACCCAGAGCGTGCGACTAGCCCTGAAGGCCAATCCCATCAAGGAAATCCTCCTGGACTACAATGTCTACTATGGGCGTAACTATACCTCCCGATTCGCCTCTCGCACCGAGATCGATAACCTCCTCTCCGAGACCGCACAGATAGGAGTAGCCTTTGGGAAAAACATATTCTGGGATATCATCCTAGAGCATAATCATGTCAGCTCCTCCAGCGAAAAGACCGATGTCCTACTCCTGGACAGCCAGCTCAAGTGGAGCGGCTCTCGAGTAGAGGTGGGCTGCGAACTGAATAATCTGCTGGGCATGCAGGCCTATCACAGCATCCAGCGCCTATCCTACGCTACCATCCAGCACAGCTATCGTCTACGTCCTCGTGCGGTGCTCGTGAAGGTCTCATTCAAGCTCTAACTACTAACTATAGATATAATAATATGAAAGCCATTAAACTCATACTCCTAGGAGTATCCCTATTCAGCATCCTCCCCCTCGGGGCACAGGTCTTCGACAAGCCTCGCTCGCTCGCTGAGGCTGATAGTCTGGATCGGGTGCAGTATCGTGTGCTCTACCAGCTAGACTTCATCTCTGATCCTACTGATCGGGAATATGTCACTCAGGATCAGGTGCGCTTAGACATAGGGACACAGATCAGTAAGGTGTATAGTCTGAAACACTACCAAGCAGACTCTGCCGCCACGCCCTTGATCGAGACTGGTCAGTTTCCTCGGAAGATCGTGACAGATGTTGTCCCGCCGATGATCCTCTACCGGGGCTATCCGAAGACGCAGGATATTACCACTGACTACCGCCTGCCTGCTGGAGCCCCTGTGATGAGCTATGTAGAGCCTAAGCCTACCCTACAATGGCAGGTGAAGCCCGAGAAGCGGGAGATCCTCGGACATAGCTGTCAGAGGGCAGAGGTCTCCTTTGGGGGGAGGCAGTGGATCGCTTGGTTTACATCAGAGATCCCACTCTCTGAGGGGCCGTACAAGTTTGGGGGACTACCCGGGCTGATTCTAGAGGTCGCTGACAGCGAGGGGGACTATCGGTATACCTGCATAGGGATCGCCAACCTCTCCGCTGGGGAGAATATCGTCCGCTGGAAGTGGAACCAGCGCCCCACGACGAGGAAGGAGCTAGAGAAGATCATCGTCCAGCTCTATGCCAATCCCGAACAAGCTATCAAGGCCCTCGGAGGACGAATGGGCTTCAAGGGTGATCCTATGCTCAACCTCCCATACAACCCTATAGAGAAGTAAAGCCATGAGCACTCGGCAGGTCTTATACATCGCACTCCTCGGTCTCGGCCTCTGGGGCTGCAGGACGCCCCGAGGGATGCTTCAGGCGAAGGAAGGGCAAGCCCCGATCACTCCTCGCCCGCTGTCTGAGATCCAAGTGATAGATCATATCGCAGTCAGGGATCGAGATGGGATGGCTAGTTGGGAAGAGGATGGGCATACCTATGAAGCTGATATGGGGTGGGTAACACGACTCAGCATCACCGATCACCTTCCAACACTGTCGGGAGTAGAGACCCTCCGGTATCTGGATGGGGCATGGGCGAGTTACCTCAATGAGCGACTGAGCCGAGTAGGTATACGGATCGAGAAGGTTATCCTCAGCGTCTCGAATCACCTCATCGTCTTTCGGGGCTATGAGGCTCCGAGCCGTAGACGTATCGTGGACTGTCTGATAGCCCCTCATTCTCAAATCCGTCGTGTAAGAGTCGGTATGTAAGAGAGGCCGATACATTGAGGTTACTTCAGTATTTTTGGTACTCTGAGTTTGATGTATTCTAAACACCCCCTATTCCTTGATCAGATGCTTGAGCTTAGTATCGCTCTTGATTCACTCCATCTCGCATGCGACAAGGCTTAGGATCTCTTGCTTCATGCACTTATAGCCCGCTTCGATGGTCTCGCTGAGACTATCGGAGAAGTCTTCTTTTCAAGGGTCTCTGCAATGACGGGGGGGCTTGGGCTCGGTAGCTAAGCGACCTTGGTCATACAGAAACTTTATCATACACGGACGCTTAGCGTTTATCGCTTCTGATAATCTAAGGTTAGCTCAATAGCCTGTTGCTCTAGGATGATCATTTGCTGAGGGTATTGCTCTGATTTTTGAAGTATGATCTGTGCCGTCTTGATTGATTGATAGCTGTTGATAGCCTTCACTGTTTGGTTGTAGAGGATGCCGATCTTCTGAATCAGTGCTGTGATGTTGGAGAGTTTTCGGTAGTATTCGACGGTGGATTTATCTTCGGTGATGATCTTAAAGCTCTTGTCTAGGAGTCGATCGCGTACAAAGTCTGATTTCGTTTTGGCTCCTGATTTATGAAAGAGGGCGATAACTGTCTCTTGCTCTTTGGTGCTGGGCAGTCGGGTATCCCATCGGTCCCAGCGATCTATCCTTTTGCACATAACTCTTGGTGTAGTAATTACGACTTCGGAGTGATTCTCTCCCCTCTTGGGGCAAGGGTCTTTGTCGGCAAAACAATAGTTTGTCGGACAAAGACACACCTTGCCAGTATCAAGAATGGATGCTTCATAGCTTCGCTCTATCCCTCTGTCTCTCGATTAATTAATTTCTCGAGACCTCGAGATCTCGAGATGTAATCCTCGCGATAGCTTAAGTGATATCCCGTTTACTATCTCGCTCGTGATAGGAGCTGATTCATCACTCACACTCTCGATATGCATAGCGCTTGGGTTAAGGACATCCGCCTCCGAGTCAAGTGTATTGAGCTTTCTCTTTCTCTTCAACACTCATCATCCCCACAGGACACGTGCTCCATTCCCCGAGTTTATGCGGTAATGGGAGGAGGAGCTATCTCCTTTTCCTTTCATCGAAGGTGTGGTATTTACGTTCTGCTTATCCATAGTGACATTTTTTTTATGCGTCCAAAGATCGGAGTATGCTGATTCCTTTTTCGAGCAAGACAGAGGTAGCGGGGCGATGGCGGACACAAGGTTTGGGAGGAAAATACGACCTGGAGCCCTCGGGGCGGAAGTGTGGAGATTTTCCCTGCCAACCGCAGGCACCGACCTTGGGGTAGCCCAAGCCCCGTCCTACCTTTGCGAGGGAAAAGAAACAGCATCCGTCGCTTGGGCATCAAGTGGAGCGGCTGGATGAGAAGCAGAAGTGCAAAGCCTATAAGTAGAAAGTAAAAAGGTGGCTAGCTCCTGAGAGCCAGCCACCCGCCTATAGTATAGGGAATCATCCTTGCTAAAGGATGCAGATCAGGATCGCCACGAAGATGGCTAGCCATAAGAGATAGCCGAGGATGGTGAAGGTGATTTGTAGGATGGTCCGTACTACGAAGCGTAGCAGGAGGAAGCCCGCGATGATGGCTACAATCGTCACGACCTGTGGAGTGACGACTCTTGAGATGAGGTAGACGGCAGCTACAACAAGTGTCAGTAGAAGTGCCAGCTCAATGATACGTCGCCAGTCAACGGAACGGGAAGGAGACACCTGCCCCTTCGTCTGCTTGTCGGGAGAGGCCTTACCCCTGATGAAGACGGGGCTGTGCGGATCGTGATTCATTGCTTGAGTATTCATATCTGGGGGCATTCTTGAGTTTCAAGAGTAGGGACAAGATGCTTCGCGACACAAAGAGCAAGGGTGCTTGCCTCTTGACGTGTGGAGCGGGGCGTATATCTTGGCTCTTGACACTCGAATGTCCCCAGTGGGATCTTACTCTTGAACGTATATCTCAGCCTTGTCCACGATGGGCAAGTGATTCTCCTCAATGAGCAGGACGATGGTACCTGTCAGCTCGGTGTAGAGTAGCTCATACTCACGACTTCCGTCAAAATCATCGCGGAGATCATACTTTGAAAAGACCGCTTGAATGGACTTGTTGCCCAGGAGGATGGGGGCGAGCCTATGGGGGAGGGGCTCGGGAAGCTCTTCGGAGAACTCCTGCTCAAGGATGGAGACGAGGGTGTCATACTTGGAGAAGTGGAGTCCCTGATAGAGGATCTCGCTGGCCATTGCCTCCGCCTCGAGGTGCGAGAAGCCTTGGGCTACGCTATCGCAGTAGGAGGAGAGGGCTAGGTCAGCACGTGCTCCGATGAAGGCGCTGTCGGCCATTAGCTCGGGATGATGGTCTCTGAGGTAGCCTTCCAGCTTGAGTCGGAAGTAGGAAAGCTCTTTCTTAGTCTGATTCATAATGGGGCTTTTGTTAAGGGGAGAGAATAGGCTTAGAGGCCCATGGCTTCGTTGAACTTATCGAGCTTACCTGCGAGCTGCTCCATATCGTGCTCGATCTTCTTACTTGTGATGCGGGCATAGATCTGCGTGGTCTTGATGTTGGTATGCCCCAGCATCTTTGAGACGCTCTCCATCGGTACACCTTTGCTGAGCGACATCGTCGCAAAGGTGTGGCGAGCTAGATGGAAGGTAAGCCGCTTTTGTACGCCACACACGTCAGCGATTTCCTTGAGGTAGGCATTCATCTTCTGGTTGGAGAGAATGGGGAAAAGCTTCCCGTCTTTGGAAGTTGTACTAGGGCTATACTTCTCGATGATGGCCTTGGGGATGTCCAGGAGGAGGATATTACTCTCTACGTTTGTCTTCTTCCGTCGTGTCATGATCCATGCCTTTCCATTCATAGTGACGAGGTGTTCTCTTCTGAGGTTTGCGACATCAATATAGGCAAGTCCCGTGAAGCAGGAGAAGAGAAAGAGGTCACGGACGAGTGCGAGGCGAGGGATGGTCAGCTCCTTGTTGGCTATCTTCAGGATCTCCTCATCGGTGAGGAAGCCTCTGTCTACAGGGGTGAGGTGGAAGTGGTGATCACGAAAAGGATCTTGGAGGAGATAGCCCCGCTTTAGGGCATAGATAGTGACGGTCTTCAAGGTCTTCATCTTCTTGACAGCGGTATTGTAGGCACACAGAGCCACTGTCGTGAGGTATAGCTCGAAGTCCTGGATGATGGCAGGTGTGAACTCCATCAGTCCGATGTCCTTACGCTTATACCTGTGTACTAGGAACTCGAAGAAGTGCTTACGCAAGACGCTGTACTTCTGCAAGCTCTCCTTGCTGATGGTGTGCCCCACGCGCTGACGGATGTCATCGATGAACTTGTCAAAGACAGGGAGAAAGCTACTGAACTCTTGGATTTGTCCGAGGTAGGCGGAGCGGAGCTTGTCCAGCGAGATCGTTTGGTCGTCTTGGTATTTGTGGTAGAGGGAGTGGAGGTTGGCTGAGATGGCATCTAGACTAGCATTGACAGCGAGGGCTTCTGAGGAGCGCCCCTTCTGCCGGCTGGTCCGGTTGTTCCACTGTGCCTTGCCTACGAAGATCTTCGTGGATCCAAGATTGCTCATAGCTCCTCCGAGGAAGATACGTAGCATGATGGGCGACTTGCCTTCTTTATTCTCGTAGTTTGAGCGTAGGTAGAAGGACACCTTGAACGATTGTCTCATAATGCATCATTCGTTAGTGTAGCACGTGCTACAAAGTTACTTACTTACACATTGAATGAGAGTACGTTGCTGCCTTCAATTAGCCCTTCATTTAGCCGTCACTGCTACACTAATTGCTACGTCTAATTTTGTGTAGCAGTTTCTGTAGCAGAATTTGACCGATTGATGACGATTAGCCCCTAGGGGTAAGCCGTCAAGTCTATAGACCGCATACAAAGAAAAATCGTTGTAAGACCATGTCCTACAACGATTTCCTCTTGTTTTGAAGGCTTCTCTGACGACCATTTTGCAGTCACTTTGAAGCCTCTTTGCGGAGAGAGAGGGATTCGAACCCCCGGAACCTCTCAGTTCAACGGTTTTCAAGACCGCCGCAATCGACCACTCTGCCATCTCTCCATGGTCAATTTCACCCCATTTGAAGCCCATCCGCAAGGGAGGGTAGGGGGCTTAACCGATGCAAAGATAGTCTATTTCGGCGAATTTGCAAGAGCGGACTTATCGGAGAGGGCAATGTCTCCCTCGTGAGGCGGGGAGAGAAGGGCGAGTCGTGGGACCTGCCGCCACGCCTGCTCGCTGGGGAAGTTGTACCTTTGTAAGAAGGCCGCGGGACTGCGGTCACAGCACATCGCCTAATACATTATATATATGAATAAGTTCAAGGGCTTCCTCTACGGGATGACTGCATCTGCGACCTTCGGGCTGCTGCCCCTCTTCACGCTGCCGACGATGGCCGAGGGTATGACTACGGATAGCATCCTCTGCTATCGTATGCTCTTCGCTTCGCTGCTGGTGGCTGTGCTGATGATGGTGCGCAGGGTGAACTTCTCCGTGGGCGTGCGCGAGCTGAGTTGGCTCGTCCTCTTGGGCTTCTTCTACTACGGGTCAGCGGCCCTGCTCTTCCAGGCCTATGGAAGTATGTCGAGCGGGATGGCCACGACGCTGCACTTCCTCTATCCGGTGGGTGTGACGCTTATCATGGCGGTACTCTTCAAGCAGCGTCCTTCGCCCTTCACGATTATCGCTATTATCCTTGCGCTCTCGGGCGTGGCACTGCTCTCGCTGCGGGGTGGCGGGGGAGCGGAAGGAAGCGCTTCGCTGGTAGGCATCCTGCTGGTCCTGCTCTCGGGGCTCAGCTATGCGATCTATCTTGTGACGGTGAATAATGTCCGCCGCATCCGCGAGATGGACAATCTGAAGCTGACGCTCTACGTCCTCCTATCCAGTGCGGGCTTCTTCCTCATCAATGCGTCCTTCAATGGCGGGGTACAAGCGATCCCCAGCGGGGCGGCTCTGCTCAACCTCCTGCTGCTGGCCTTCCTCCCCACGCTGGTCTCGAATCTTGCACTCGTGCGGGCGATCAAGAGTATTGGCTCGACACTGACCTCGGTCCTCGGGGCTATGGAGCCGCTGACGGCTATTGTCATCGGGGTGGTGGTCTTTGGCGAAACGATTTCGGGTACGATGGCTCTGGGGATTCTCCTCATCATCGCGGCGGTGACGATCATCGTACTTTCGCCCCTCCTTGATAAGAATATCGCCGAGCGCCTGCGCCGTTTTGCCCAGCGACCTATTGGGCGGAGGTAGGTCGACCGACGGGACTTCTTCCCTACTTCATCTCTCCTGTTATACGGTGCTCCTTGCGGTGAAGGGCTCTCCTAAGGGAGGGCCCTTTGTCGTCGGTGTGGGAGGAGGAAAAATGAACCAGTACTGGTCGCTGAGTGGACCAGTACTGGTTGCCAATAGTGACCAGTACTCCTTCGCATCGTGACCAGTACTCCTCCGATTGATGACCAGTACTGGTTGATTTTCCTCTCTCCCGAGTAGGGGGATTTGCCTTCGTAGGAGAGGGGCGTGGGAGGCGCGAAATAGGGGGCTTCGATGTAACCGACTTTATGGTCTATTCGTATTGTCTAAGGCGGGAGATTTGGTGAATTCAAAACATATCTCTTAATTTGTAGTCGAGAGACGTGGCAAAAAACGCTCATCTCTACGCACAAATTTCACTCATTACGTAGCAATAAATAGTCGCCTATCGAGCAAGCTTTACATATCTGAAAGTAATTAAGTCTATCGCTGGTCCGTAGCCAGAGTCTGCCCCGACGTCTTGTGGGCGCGCCCTGTGGATCCAGCCCTAAACTGAGACGACAATGAGACGATATGAAAGCATGAGCGATGATCAGCTGGTGCACCTTTATTCCGCTGGGACTAACGAAGCCTTTGACACGCTTCTCCTTCGCTACGATGCCTATGTCCATACGACGATCCGCTACTGGGTCACTGACGAAGATCTCGTGGAAGATATCTTCCAGGATACCTTCATCAAGGTCATGATGACCATTCGCCAAGGCCGCTACACGGCTGAGGGGAAGTTCCGCAGCTGGATCGGGCGCATCGCGCACAACCTGATCATGGACCACTTCCGCCGTCAGCGTACGCGTGGTCAAGAGCAGACGATCGAGGGGACTTCGACCGAAGATCTCCTGCAGACGATCCAGATCCCCGCACCCGACGCTATCGCTGAGGAGCGCCTGATCCACGGCGAATATGTCGATGAGCTGGGCTACGGCCTGAGCCAGCTCTCCGCCGAGCAGCAGGAGGTCGTGCGCCTTCGCTACTGGGAAGAGAAGAGCTTCAAGGAGATCGCCGAAGAGACAGGCGTCAGCATCAATACGGCCCTTGGGCGTATGCGCTACGCTCTGCAGCATCTGCGCCGCTACGTGCGTCAGTAAGCCTCCCGCCCTCTTGTGCGGTGGGACGATACCATATTAATATATATGTCCCTTCATTAATATATATGTCCCTTCGCAGCCTTACACTTGCCTTTGCGCTCCTGCTCTCCGTCCTTTGCCCCGCCGCTCTGTGGGCGCAAGAGGGAGCCGTCGAGCGTCAGCCCTATCTCGACTTACGCCGCTATTATATTGGCTTCCGCCTCGGGCTTCACTTGCCCGATGTGCGGATCACCAATAGCGGGGCGGTCAATAGTCTGGGAGGGCAACTCTGGGCCGATAGCCCTGTGTGGCACCCAGGCTTCAGTATCGGCGTCATCGGGGGCGTGACCCTCGTGCCTCAGCTGGAGCTACGCCTGCTCCCGACGCTTCATCTCGGGGATGTGCCCGTGGCCTACACTGATGGGAGCCAAGAGGTAGAGCGCCTCTCTCTGCGCACGAGTAGCCTGCAGCTACCACTGGAGCTGAAGTGGGCAGCCGTGCGCTGGGGCAATTACCGCCCCTTCGTCGCTGCTGGTGGCTATGCTGCTCTGCAGCTCGGGACGCGCTCGAGCGAACTCCTGCACCTCCGCCCCATAGACTACGGGCTGAGTATCGGTGCTGGGTGCGACCTCTACTTCTCCTTCTTCAAGCTCTCGCCTCAGCTGACCTTCCACTATGGCTTGGCGAACCTTCTCCAAACGCACCGCCCCGATCTGCAGGGCGACCCCCGGATACGCTTCACTGAGGCCGTTCGTGGGGTGGCGACACGTGCGTTTCTCTTCACGCTGTCCTTCGAGTAAAATGGTCTTTTAAAAAGTTTTAACTATCTTTGCAACGAATAGCCTCTTCTCAGAGGGATCATACTTAAACGAACAGAAGATTATGAAAAGATTTGCTCTTATATTCTCAGCACTCCTTCTCTGCATCGGCTTCGTCGTTGCACAGAACGGAAAGGGTGCCGTCATTTCTTCCGCTGCGCCAGAGTTTGACTTCGGCATCATCAAGGAAGCTAATGGTAAGGTCTCACATACCTTCGTGATCAAGAATGTCGGGGACGCTCCCCTGGTGATCACGCGTGTCGCTACGCCTTGCGCTTGCACGACGCCTGAGTACAGCCAGGAGCCTATCGCCCCAGGGCGTGAAGGCAAGATCACTGTCTCCTTCAACCCCGCAGGCCGTCCCGGTCCCTTCTTCAAGAATGTCGCTGTCTATAGCAACGGCCGCGATGGGGCCTTCACCCTGCGTATCAAGGGTAAGGTCGAGTAATCTCACCGGACTCTATCACGACTAAGACGAAGCCGCTACAGCATCTCAGCTGTGGCGGCTTCGCTCTTTTATAGACCTGCTCTATGGGCAGATGTGCCGAATTTTATGGAGGAAATAGGCACAGATATGGGTAAATGGTTGTACCTTTGTATCATAAATTCTTTTAGGAAATGAGTAGTATCCCCTTTGATCTGTCGAAGATCCGTGCCTTCGTCCTGGATATGGACGGGGTAGTGAGTGCTACGGTGAGCCCCATTGGCCCCGATGGTATGCCCATGCGTACGGTCAATGTCAAGGACGGCTATGCGATGCAGTACGCTGTCAAGCAGGGCTATACGCTGGCAGTCATCTCCGGTGGTGCGAGCGAAGCGATGACGCAGCGCTTCCATCAGCTCGGTGCTAAGCACGTCTATATGCGGGTCTCGGATAAGGCTGCTCAGCTCGATATCCTCTGCCAAGAAGCGGGTATTACCCCCGACCAGATCGCCTATATCGGCGATGATATCCCCGACATCCCCATCATGAAGCTCGTGGCTCTGCCCTGCGCTCCTGCGGATGCCGCTCCCGAAGTCAAGTCCATCGCTACCTACATCTCCCTCTGTGATGGGGGCTATGGTGTGGTGCGTGACGTCATCGAGCAGACTCTGCGCGCCAATGGCCAGTGGTCGCTCTCAGCAGGCTTTGGCTGGTAAGGAGACCGTATAATACTATGTGGAAGCACCTCGACGACTACCAGATCATCTTAGGCTCACAGTCTCCACGCCGTGTGGAGCTCCTGCGTGGGCTGGATCTTCCCTTTGAGCAGATCCGTCTGGAGGGTGTCGATGAGTCTTACCCTACTGATCTACCTCTCGAGGAGATCCCCCTCTATATCGCCCGCGTGAAGGCGGAGGCTTATCGTCCACTTCTCGGTGAGCGCACGCTCCTTATCACGGCTGATACGCTGGTCTTCATCGGGGATAAAGTCCTCGGTAAGCCCCGTGATGCTGCGGAGGCGAAGGCGATGCTGCGCGAGCTAAGCGGGCAGAAGCATACCGTCACTACGGGTGTCGTACTGATGACGGCCGATCGCTCGGTGGCATTCTCCGACACGGCGACGGTGGAGTTCCTCCCCCTGACGGATAAGGAGATCGACTACTACGTCACTCGCTACCAGCCACTGGACAAGGCTGGCGCCTATGGTATACAGGAGTGGATCGGCTACCGTTCCATCCGCCGTATCGAAGGCTCTTTCTACACGGTAATGGGCTTGCCAGTGCATCTGGTGGGCGAACAATTGATGAGCATATTTCATACAAATACATCCAATAGATAATGTATATACAGATCGTAGGCGGGCGCATTTACACGCCCACAGGCTGGATCGATGGTGGCAGTGTCCTCGTCGAAGGCAAGAAGATCAAAGCGATTCTTAATACCGACCTCCCTATCGAGGGCGCACGTCAGCTGGATGCTCGAGGCTCGTACATCGTCCCTGGTGGGATCGAGATGCACGTGCACGGCGCTGCCGGAGCAGACTACATGGACGGGACGGTAGAGGCCTTCCGCACGGCATCGGATTACCACCTCCAGCAGGGTACGACGACGATCTTCCCCACACTCTCCACCTCGAGCTACGAGACGATCATGAAGGGTATCGAGTGCACGGAGGTCCTGATGAAGGACGATGAGTCCACCGTCGAAGGTCTCCACCTCGAAGGTCCTTACTTCTCTGTGAAGATGGCTGGTGCTCAGCTCCCCGAGCTGATCCGCCCCGCTCGTCCCGAGGAATACACGAAGATCATGGAGCGTGGTGACGGTGTCATCAAGCGCTGGGACGCTGCTCCCGAGATCGAGGGTGCACTGGACTTCGGTAGCTACATCCGTGAGCGCGGTGTCGTCGTCGCACTGGCACATACTGAGGCCAACGACAAGCACGTCCGCGCAGCTTGGGAACATGGCTACACGCTCGGTACGCACTTCTACAATGCGATGAAGGTCGCACATAAGGTCGGTGTCTACAAGGAACCCGGTGCCGTAGAGACCATCCTCGATATGCCTGACTTTGATATCGAAGTCATCTGCGATGGTATCCACGTGCCTCCCGTGATGGTCCACCTGGCTTATGCTGTGAAGGGCCGCGAACGTATGGCACTCACCACCGATGCCCTCCTCTACACGGGTACGGTGAACTTCAAGGACCCCACGGGTCACGCTATCGTCGAGGACGGCGTCTGCAAGCTCTCTGACCGCTCGGCTCTCGCAGGTAGTATCGCTACGATGGACCTCCTCATCCGCACCGCCGTGCAGAAGGCTAATATCCCCCTCATCGATGCTATCTACATGTGCTCCTACACTCCTGCCCGCATCATGGGTATTCAGGATACGAAGGGCGCTCTCGAGGCAGACCACGACGCAGATATCCTCTTCCTCGACGAAGACCTCCAGCTGCGCTTCGTCATGCACCGTGGTCGCACGGTCCGTGGCACCGAGTTCTGGGGCTAAGCCTTCCGACTCCGATAGATACAAACACGCAGCGCCCCGTGCCACTACGGCACGGGGCGCTGCGTGTTTTATGTTTGTCCCTATCGCTCCCGAGGCTATGCCAGCAGGCGAGCGAGGATATAACCACCGCCGACGAGCCAGACATACAGCCCGAGGGCGAGGAGGAAGGCCTTAGCACCTGACTGGCGGAACTTGGCAAAGGTCGCATCCAAGCCAATCGCTGTCATCGCCATCGCCAGCATGAAGCCGTCAATGACCTCGATGATATGAGTCAGCTGGTGATATGCTGCGACTTGGCCGATGTGCTCAGCTCCCATGCCCAGTAGCGTATTGATCCCGATAGCGATGAGGAAGTAGAAGGCAAACCAAGGTACTTGTATCTTCCCCGAGGTAGCGCTGTCTGCACTCCCTCGGCGCATAATGTAGCCGAGGATCATCAAGACGGGTGCGAGCAGAAGCACGCGAAGCATCTTCGTCATCGTCGCGATGCCCGCGATGTCTACGCTGGAGCTGTGCGCGTCGGGTGTCATCGCAGCTCCCGCCCCGACGACGTGTGCGACCTCATGTACCGTAGATCCCGTATAGACCCCGACAGCTTGTGGGGAAAGGGCATCTAAGAGCCCTGCACGGTAAAGGAGCGGGTAGCCAAACATCGACAGCGTACCGAAGAGGACTACCGTCGCTACGGCGACGACTGTCTTGTGTGGCTTCGCCCCTACGACGGGCTCAGTGGCGAGTACAGCCGCTGCTCCACAGATAGCCGAGCCAGAGGAGATGAGTAAGCGTTCGTCTTTGTCTAAGCCCAGCGCTCGCCCAAGGTAGTTCCCGAGAATGAGTGTCCCAGCGACGATGATCACGTCGATGAGGATGGCGCCACCACCTACGGCGAGGAGCGTGTCGAAGCTCAAGCGGAAGCCATAGAGCACGATCCCCGCACGAAGGATTTGCTTGCTGGCGATCTTCAGTCCGCCGTCCCAGCTCTCGGGGAACTTGGAGCGTACGGTGTTGGCCAAGATCATCCCCACGATGACACCGAGCACCATCGGGCTGAGGCGCAGGTCGTGGAAGAAGGGCACGAGCGAAAGGGCATGGACAAGGAGGGTCAGGACGACGAGGAAGAGGAGACCATGGATGGTACCTCGAGGGAGGGCTTTCATTGAATTGCTGTCGTGAGTAATAGGTCTTTCGTCCTGCAAAGATACGGCACTCCTCGCTTCCTTATACCAGAGGGTGTATGAATCTATATGAGACTGTTGCATAGAGTCCGCCCCTACTTATTGTACTAAGGCATCGCACGCCCAGCGCCCCAATATGCCTCTCCGAAGTGATACGCAAACCCTTCGCTTTATCGCACGTATTCCTCTTATCCAG